>Ga0310123_10000255_pt1 | contig 47640 bp, 27 predicted proteins | sample CB6_AW_1057_MG_FD_203505 | JGI IMG/M metagenome (GOLD analysis project Ga0310123, IMG submission 203505) | Marine microbial communities from Western Arctic Ocean, Canada - CB6_AW_1057 | ecosystem: Environmental > Aquatic > Marine > Oceanic | place: Canada: Western Arctic Ocean | collected... | reverse complement strand
CAGGAATCGCCCTCCTGAAGAAGCAGCCCCGAAAAAGTAAGCGATGGAAGGTGCCAGTCTGTTTGACAGAACCGAACTGCTGCATTCGCTGCTGGTACGATTGGTCGTCCGCACAACAAACAGGAGTCAGGGAGTAAGAAAATGAACGTGAAATTCTTTGTCGGGATCGTGATTCTCGCGGCTGTCACCGGTGGGTCGCCGGCGTCATGTGCCGCAGAAGAGAAGCCCAGGTTCGAACGCCAGATTCTCGCCTCGCACCAGGACGTTGAGTGGAATCGCTATCCGAGCATGGCGTGCCTGGATGATGGTCGTTTAATGGTGATCTGGTACTCCTCAAGAGAATATCGAACTACACCGAGCGCCAAGGAGAAGGACAGCATCGTGGGCATCTTCTCCAGTGACCACGGGCTCACGTGGTCGGAACCTGTGCCTCTGATTCGGACGCCGGGACACGACCTCGACCCCAGCATCCTCGTCTCTGGCAAGCGCATTTTCGTGACTTCGACCGTGAGGCCGGACGGCCCGGGAATCTCGACGAGCACGACCTGGGGCACGCGCAGTGAAGACAACGGCAAAACGTGGAGTGATCTGTACCAGATCCCAATGAACCATCGCTATACCTGCGGCAAGACGCAGCACGGTCTGCGTCTGAAGTCCGGTACGCTCCTGATGGGATATAGCTGGGATATCTTTTGCGAGCAGGGCAGGACGCTTGGGGACGAAGACGCCATGCACCTGCGGGCGGGGGTGATGCGCTCGAGCGACAACGGCGAGACGTGGCACAATGGTGGGGATACGGACGCCTCGTACGAGAAGGCGAAAACCAGTGCTGTTCTGGGCACCGATGAGCCGGCCATCGTGGAACTGGAAGACGGCAGCGTTTACATGCTGATGCGGACCGGCTCGACCCACCTCTTCGAGGCGCGCAGCTTCGATGAAGGGAAGACATGGACCGAGGTCGGTCCCAGTCCCTTGCGCGGAACGAATGCGCCTGCGGCGTTGTGTCAGTTCACGGTGGGGCAGCGAAGGGGTATTCTGTGTGTGTGGGACAATGCCCCCACGCGTTTTCCACTCTGCGCGGCGGCTTCTTTCGACGGCGGTAAGACCTGGAGCAAACCGAAAGACATCGCCGGCCCCACCGGGGGAAACCAGGCCTCCTATCCCGACTGCTATCAGGCCGGCGACGGGACGCTCACAGCCGTGTGGCAGCAGGGCGTGACCGGTGGCCGCGACGTGCGCTTTGCGCGCTTCAATCTGGCCTGGCTGATCCACGAAACTGGCCAGTAGCCGGCACGGAAAACCATCCAAACGTCCCTGGAAAACTGCTGCTCCACGCTTCCCGCCTTAGCCGGCCGCCAACGCCAGCGAAACGTAAAACCGGATATTACCCACACCACATTGTTACGGTTCTTGCGTCCCGTAACCGATAAGAGTTACAGTAGTGTAATGTTGGACGACGTCTAACGGACGATCCTTACCGCCCGGAGAGCCAGTCATGATTCACCTGGAGCATCAGGGGGGCGACACTATGTGATGGCTTGACACGGCGTCAATGGATGAGCATTGGGGGCCTGGGTGCAGTCGGGCTGGCGTTGCCGCAGTATTTCAAATCTCTGGCTGCGGCGAAAGAATTGCAGCAAAAACGGACCGGCCGGGCCAAAGCGTGCATCCAGCTGTTCCTGTACGGCGGTCCCGGCGCTCAGGAAACCTGGGACCTCAAGCCGCTCGCGCCGGAGATGTCGCGAGGCGAGTTCAAACCGATCCAGACCAGCGTCCCGGGCACCTATTTCTGCGAACATTTGCCGATGATGTGCCGCCGGGCGCACGAATTTACCATCATCCGCAGCCAGACGCACGACGGGGTGAATCATGGAACCAGCTGCTACCACATGTTGACGGGCCACATTCACGACAGCCCCGGAACGCTGCGGGAGCCGAGCAAAAAAGACATTCCGCACATCGGCTGCAATGCCGCACGCTTCCTGAAGCATCCGCACTATTTGCCCGCGCATGTGCAGATGCCGGCCATCATCAACGACGGCGGCGTGACTGACGTGCCGGGGCAGGGCGCCGGCCTGCTGGGCGCAAAGTACAAACCATTTCGAGTGCTCGGTGATTTGACCAAAAAAAAGTTTCAGGTTCCTGGGCTGGCGCTGGCCGAAGGGGTGACGCGCTCTAGCTTCAAACGCCGCGTGAACCTGCGCCGTGCGATTGCAGAACGGGCCGAGTCTCTTTCGAATTCAGCCCCGGTACAGGCTTTCGACAGCTCCTACGAGCGGGCGTTGAACTTGCTCGATTCGCCAAAAACCGAACGGGCCTTCGACGTTTCCCGCGAGCCGGACAAGCTGCGGGAACGTTACGGCTACCATCACTTCGCTCAATCGCTGATTATGGCGCGACGGCTGGTCGAGGCGGGCGTACCGTTCGTCACCGTCTACTGGAATTATCCCGTGAATACCGACAACCAGAGTTGGGATACGCACAAGAATCAGCACGTGCGGATGCGCGAACATTTGCTGCCTCCGTTCGATCGAGCCATGTCCGCCCTTCTCGACGACTTGAGCGAGCGCGGCATGCTGGACGAAACGCTGGTCACCTGGTGGGGCGAGTTCGGCAGGACTCCGAAGATCAATGGTGCCGGCGGCCGAGACCACTGGGGATTCTGCCAGTCGGTTGGCATGGCCGGCGGCGGCATTCAGAAGGGCCTCGTGTACGGAAGCAGCACGAAAGACGGGGGATACCCCAAATCCAATCCGGTCAGTCCGGATGACCTTTCGGCGACAATCTTCGAGAGGCTGGGAATCGACCACCTGCAGCACATGTACGACCTGCAGCAGAAGCCCATCCCGCTGAGTTACGGAAGTCCGATTTGGGAGGTGTTGGCTTGAGCCTTGATGTGCCGTCGCCGGCCCGCGGGGCAGTCAGCACTCGTGGTTTCGACGGGCACTGGAAAACCATCCCTTTCGGCCTGTTTTTTGACGTCAACCAGGACCTGCAGGCGGAGCCCGGTGCCGGGACGCTGGATTGGACCGGAACCTGAAAGGCATCGGAACTCCTTCCGGGACCGAAACGAATCCCTTCGTGCCAACGTACTGACTCTGTTCGCTAACGAAGCAAGATGGGTGTCCCTGTTTGACCCCTCTGATGCTGGTAGGTGATCTGCAAAATCACGGTGACTCCGCCGCGAAGCTCAATCGTTTTGCTTCGAACACCGTGAAACTTGTGAGAAAGTGTTTCGACAAAATGGCATGGCGTTGCCACATCCTCGTTGGTGCTTCGGGTTACGATTTCTACTGTTTGCAGAACCGGTCGTCGGCTTTACACGCTGGCACCAAGCGGAATACATTAGCGGATGGAGAAATCGCAGTCGCCGACGAGCGTCGCACATCTTTTATCGTTCTAATCCCGTGACCAAACGCCGCCGCCAGCATGAATCTCTGCTCGGCCGATCCGACCCTGCGAACGAAGGGTCGGTAGCGGAGGGATCGTCGCGCTGGTCGCCTGGCAACAGACTCGCCACCCGGCCGCCGAGAACGATCACTGCGCGCGGGGTGATCGTTCTACGAAGCAGCGACAACCGGCCGATCGGCCGGCCAAGCCTCCGCAGGTGGTCGGCATCCGTTGACGTTCTGGTGGGACTCTGTCCCGGACAAAGTCAAAAGCGCCGTACGGGTGCCCGATGAGGTGAGCAATATCCGGCTCATCGATTATGCTGGCGCGGAGAGCTGCAAGAAGTGCCACCGCGAAAACCATGACGCCTGGTCGAATCACTCGCATCGTTTCATGAACGCCATGGCCAACGAACAAACGGTCAAGGGCGATTTTCCGGCGGCGCTTCGACAGAATACATGGGTGGCCGGGCAACTTTCTACCGCGAAGACGGGCAGTACCGCATGAAGTTGGTCCGCGGCCAGGTTGAACGGACCTATTCCATCTTTCGCACGGTCGGTTCGTGGTTCTTCCAGTATTACGTCGGGCAGCTGATCGCCGGCCACGTCCCGCCGCGGCACCCGACGCGTTTTATCGACCATTTGTTGCCGTTTGGATACTGGCTCGATCAAAAACATTGGGTGCCGCTGGTGGACGTGGGCGGTCATCAAGGTCCGGACGATGAACGCGATGATCCATGTTTCGCTCAACTGGGTTATGTACGACCAGGCATGCGGCGCCTGTCACACGACACGGCCGGTGGGCGATTGGCTGTTGCAGAATGATGGCAGGGAGCGTTTGCCATTGTACAGTCCTCGAGCGCTGGACTATTTCGCCGGCGCGTACCTGGACGAAAGGCACCGGCCGTTCCTGAGACCGGCCCAATCCGTGTCCGAGCTGTCGCAACACGAACTCGACGGGATTCTCGAGACGCTCGACCAACGTCCGGCGCAGAAGTTCTCAGCCGATCTCGGCGTGAGCTGTGAAGCGTGCCACAACGGATTGAAGTACCACGTGGAAAATCCCAGGATTCCGCCGCGGTTTTTCCGTCCAGCCCTCATATCTTCCTGAACAAGAAAGAAAGCGACAAGGAACTCTTCGGACGTTCGCCGCAGAATGTCAATTGGGCGTGTGCCCGTTGCCATACGGGTCACCGGAGTTACTTCGCCGGCCGCATGTCGACCTGGAACTCGACCGAGTACAGCGACGCCGTGAAAGGCCATTGTTACAGCCAGGCAAAAGCCCGTCAACATTCGATGAAGTCATTGACGTGCATTCATTGTCACCAGCAGTACAACTCGACGGACGCCATCGCTGCCCATACGCACCATAAGGTCGACAGCGCCGGCAGCCGTTGCATGAATTACCACATGCCGAAGATCAACGAGGGTATGCAGGACGTGGTTCGCACACATTTGATCTTTAGTCCCACCGAACCCAAAATGCTCCGCAGCAACCAACCCAACGCCTGCAATCTGTGTCACGTGGAAAAGCCCATCGACCGGTTCGCCGAGTGGTACAATTTTAAGAAGTCCGCCGTTTTCGAAGCGAGCGTCGTGGCCAACTATCCGAAGCGCGACGAGCCCGTCGCGCTGGGGTGGCTTGCCAGCGATCAACATTTCACGCGGCTGGTCGCTGCCGAAGCGCTCACCGAGGCCCAGGCCAGGTGGGCCGTGCCGGCGCTGATCGAAGCGCTGGACGACCCGCATCTGGAAACCCGCCAGTTCACGCAAAAAGGCTTGGAAGCCATGCTCGGCCGGCGACTCGCCGATTTAGACTATCGCTTCTGGATGATGAAAAAAGAGCGAGAGGCGCGCATGCGCGCGGAGTTGTTGAAGAAATCCGAAGCGAAGTAGGACGGACTTCCGGCCTTGCCGTTACCCGCATTTAATTTGACTGTAATCCTTGGGCTGGCTGAGCGTCTCGGACGAAGTTGTTGAGTTTTTCCCAGCCTCTCCAGGTGGTGATCCATTCGGGTGCGCCGTCTGATTTGCGTCCGAGAAAGCCGCTGAGTTTGAAATATCGGACCGCCGAGGAGGCACATCGCCAGCACCCGGAACGTTGGAGTACGTGCCAGATTGATCAGGTCTTTGACAGTTCGTTCCCAGGGTTGCGTAGCATGTCGATCGATCCAGTCACTCACGGTACGTCTCACCCTCTGTGGGTGCTTCTACCGTGAGTGACTGGATCGATCGACTGCTGCTTCGTAAGATCGCTGAGGAGCGCCCGACCTGTTACTACAGGATGCGGGGATTCGGCAGCGGGATGGTCTCCTGAAGGGCCCCCATTGTGTTCGGTATGAGGATGACCCATTGCTCGATTGCGGGGATACTGTCTCTGACAGTGACCTGTGCCGTGTTGTTGGGGTCGATTGACGCCGCTGAGGGACTTCCAGCCAGAATCGATTTCGACCGCGACATTCGTCCGATCCTTTCCGACAACTGCTATCAGTGTCACGGCCCGGACAGGGAGAAACGAAAGGCCGACTTGCGGCTGGACACCGAAGCCGGGATGTTTGGAGACTACGGGGGATACCATCTTGTGGTGTCCGAAGACCTCGCCGAGAGCGAGCTGTTTCAACGTATTACGTCGGCAGATGAAGAGCAGCGCATGCCGCCGGCCGCTTCCGGGAGAAAGTTGACGGGGCGACAGATTGAACTGATCCGCCGCTGGATCGAGCAGGGAGCCCGCTGGCAGCAGCATTGGTCGTTAGTGGAACCAGGACGCCCGACGATTCCCCGGCTGGCCTCCTCGGCAGAATCCGTCGGTGCCAGGTCCCCGAGTGGAACAGGCGGGAATTCCTCGTACTGGTCGACGTGGACACAGAACCCGATCGACTCCCTGATCATGGCCCGCATCCAGCAGGAAGGACTCGCTCCCTCGCCCGAAGCGAATAAGACGACGCTGATTCGTCGGGGGACATTGGATCTTACGGGACTTCCCCCGTCACCCGATGAGGTGAATGATTTCGTTGCCGACGAGTCCGCTGGAGCCTGGGAGAAAGTGGTCCATCGACTACTGGCTTCGCCGCGATACGGTGAACGGATGGCGGTCCGTTGGCTGGACGCAGCGCGCTATGCCGATACCAACGGTTATCAAACGGATGGCCCACGGACCATGTGGCGGTGGCGCGACTGGGTCATCGAGGCGTTCAATAAGAACATGCCGTTCGACCGGTTCACGATCGAGCAATTAGCTGGAGATCTGCTGCCGAACGCCACGCTCGAGCAGAAAATTGCGACCGGCTTCAACCGCAACCACCGTGGCAACGCGGAGGGTGGCATTATCCCGGAAGAGTTCCGAGTCGAGTACGTCGTCGACCGCGTTGATACAACGGCCACTGTCTGGCTGGGTCTGACGATGCAATGCGCCCGGTGTCATGACCACAAATTCGATATGATTACGCAGAAGGAGTTTTATCAGGTCTTTGCGTTCTTCAACAACGTGCCGGAAAATGGGAAAGCCGTCAGAAACGGCAATTCGCCCCCGATGATCAAAGCGCCGACGCTGCATCTTCAAGCGCAGCTTGAGGCACTTGACCGGGAATTGACGGCCGCAGAAGCCGAGTACAGCGCATTGGAAGGGCAAATTGCGGCCGAACAGGCCGAATGGGAAGAGTCGTTCGATCACTCCTCGCTGCTCGACTGGTCGATCTTCAAAGAACTCGTCGCTCACTTCGAGTTGGACGGTGAGCCGACGTATCAGGTCGTCGATCGCGTCGCCGCGGCCCGCCCCAGGAGCAATCCGACCGATTTCGCTGCTACGGAAGGGAAGGCTCCGGTCGGGGCCGGTCGCCCGAGATTCGTCGGCGGCAAATCGGCGTATGTGCCCGGCAAGATTGGTTTGGCCGGCGGTTTCGACGGAAAACGTTATGTCGTTGCAGGAGACGTGGCTGATTACAGCGAGCTCGATGCATTCTCGCTGGCGGCCTGGATTTACCCGAAGGGAAGAGGGGACGGGTCGATTCTGTCACGAATGGATGAGACTGCAGAGTCGGCCGGTTTCAACGTGCATCTGGAAGCGGGTAAAGTCCAGGTGAACCTGGTCAACCGGTGGCTCGATGACGCCATCCGCCTGGAGACCCTGGAGCCTCTGCCGCCTGAGCGCTGGTGCCACGTGGTGGTCACCTACGCTGGTTCGATGAAGGCAGACGGCGTGCAGGTCTACGTCAACGGTGAGCTCCAGCAGGTCATGGTTCTTCTTGACGATCTGAATAACTCGTTCAAGACGGCCGAGCCGTTATGCATTGGCTCCCGAGGCACGCGCCACCAATTCCGCGGCTTAATCGACGACGTCTGCATTTATGCGGACGAATTGTCGCCGGACGAAGTCGAAGTGGTCGCCACAGCCGAGCCAATTCACGAAATTGCTGCGATTGCCCCCGAGAAGAGAAACCGGCAGCAATCTCACAAGATCCGCAGTTATTTCTTAGAGGAGCAGGCGGATGCCGATATTCGTCAGGCACGACAAAATCTATTTGCGCTGCGCGAAAAAAAACAGGAATTGTGGGACAGCGTTCCCACGACGATGGTGATGCAGGAGACGGCACGGCGAGAGACCTTTGTCCTCATTCGAGGTGAGTATGACAAACCTGGTGAGAAGGTGACTGCCGGCGTGCCCGCATGTCTTTCCCCGATGCCGAAAGAGGTCGAGAACAATCGGCTGGGCTTTGCAAAGTGGTTAATGGATCCTTCCAACCCGCTGACGGCGCGCGTGGCGGTCAACCGCTTTTGGCAGATGTTTTTCGGTACCGGTCTGGTGGAGACAGCGGAGGATTTCGGGGCCCAGGGTGAACGGCCAAGCCATCCGGAACTGCTCGATTGGCTCGCCAGCGAGCTGATTCGTGTCGGCTGGGACGTGAAGGCGATCCAGAAAACGATTGTCATGAGTGCGACCTATCGTCAATCGTCGAAGGATTCGTTGGTAAAGCGAAAAAAGGATCCACAGAATCGTCTGCTGGCACGGGGACCGAGGCTGCGACTGCCGTCGGAAATGATCCGCGATCAGGCACTTGCGATTAGCGGTCTGATGGTTGAGAGACTGGGAGGGCCCTCCGTCATGCCATATCAGCCTGCGGGATTATGGAAAGAGTTGTCGGGTAAAGTCTACAACCAGGACCATGGGGAGAAATTGTACCGCCGGAGCTTGTATACGTTTTGGAAGCGAACGGTTGCTCCGCCAACGATGATGACTTTCGACGCCGCTGGCCGCGAAACATGTGTCGTGCGCCAGACGCGAACCAATACACCGCTGCAGGCATTGACACTGATGAACGACGTGACCTTTGTCGAAGCATCGCGTGCGCTGGCGGAGCGCCTGATGATTGAGGGGGGCCCAACACCCGAGGAGCGCATCAGCTTTGCATACCGGTTGGCGATGGCTCGCCCGGCGAGACCTGACGAACTTGAGATTCTGGTCGGCGGTTTTTACGACTATCGGGACCAATATCAAAACGACCCGCAGGCAGCCGCAGAATTGATCAGTGCCGGGGAATCTTTGAGCAATGAGAAACTGGACCCACGTGAATTGGCCGCCTGGACCGTCGTCGCCAGCCTCATTATGAACCTGGATGAAGTGATCACCAAAGAATGAACATGAATCCGCTGCTCGAAAGCCGGCTGATGATTAACCGGCGTCATTTCTTTGACCGGGCCGGTGTCGGGACCGCGGCGTTGGCATCGTTGCTGAATGAAGATCTCCAGGCGACGCCCGCCAACAGGATCGCCGCTCCCGGCGGCCCGGCAGGCTTTCCGAACTTTGCCCCTACAGCCAGGCGGGTGATCTACCTGTTCCAGTCCGGTGCGCCATCACAAATGGACCTGTTTGACTACAAACCAAAGCTTCACGATCTGCGGGGTACTGAGTTGCCCGATTCGGTGCGCCAGGGCCAACGGCTGACCGGGATGACGTCGAAACAAGCAAGGTTCCCGGTCGCACCGAGTAAGTTTCAGTTTGCCCGGCGCGGAGAAAGCGGGGCGTGGGTCAGTCAATTGGTGCCGTTCACGGCGCAGATCGCCGACGAGTTGTGCTTCCTCAAGTCGATGCACACCGAAGCCATCAACCATGATCCGGCGGTCACGTTCTTCCAGACGGGTGCTCAACGGGCAGGCCGGCCAAGCATCGGGGCCTGGCTGTCGTACGGGTTGGGCAGTCAAAACCAGGATCTGCCCGCCTTTGTGGCCATGGTGTCGCAGGGCAGCGGATTCAGCGGACAGCCTCTGTACGACCGGCTTTGGGGCAGCGGCTTCCTTCCGTCGAAGTACCAGGGGACGAAGTTTCGATCCGTTGCCGACCCGGTGCTTTTTTTGTCGAACCCGAATGGGTTGAGCGCGGACATCCGCCGCCGGATGCTCAACGACTTGGCCAGGCTCAATGAGCTGAAAGTAGCGGAAGTAGGTGATCCCGAAATCGTTACTCGGATCGCGCAATACGAATTGGCTTATCGCATGCAAATGTCGCTGCCGGACCTGACTGACATGTCCGATGAGCCTGAACACATATTTGATTTGTACGGCCCGGACGCACGCACGCGGGGCACGTTCGCCTCCAATTGTTTGCTGGCCCGACGGCTTGCCGAACGCGGTGTCCGGTTCATTCAACTCTTCCACCGCGGCTGGGATCATCACAAGAATTTGCCGAAAGCGATTATCGCCCAATGCAGAGACACCGACCAGGCATCGGCCGCGCTTATCACGGATCTCAAGGCCCGGGGGTTGCTCGACGACACCCTGGTCATCTGGGGTGGTGAGTTTGGCCGCACCGTCTACTGCCAGGGCCACCTGACGCGGGATGACTATGGCCGAGATCACCATCCACGCTGCTTCACGATCTGGATGGCTGGTGGGGGTATCCAACCTGGAATCTCGTACGGAGAAACCGACGACTATTGCTACAACATTGCCAAAGATCCGGTCCATGTATTCGATTTGCATGCGACCATGCTGCACTGCCTGGGAATCGACCACACCAAATTGACCTTCAAATACCAGGGCCGTCACCATCGGCTGACCGACGTGCACGGTAGAGTGTTGAGAAGCATTCTGAATTAACTTTTCGGCCCCATTTTCGTTCACAGCTGGTAGCCGATGTGCGCGCCGGTCAAGCTCGGTTCGGTGGCCTCCTGCCCCAGCTACCATCACTCCGGTTGGTCGCCGTGCAGTTAATGGTCTTCGGCTGACAGCGAAAAGACAAGAGTCTCTTCGCTGCCGAGGCTCATGTGATTGACTGACAGCTCACGTGTACCTGAGCTGCACGTTGAGTTGATTCCGGTCGTCATCGATACGATGATGGGGAAGAAGATGGCGAAGTTCCGTTGTCGAGCGGCCCCACGTATCAAAGGTCAATTATCATGATGGGCAGAATGATTTGCACCTTCCTCGTCGGCGTTTTGCTGGCCACTGCAAGCGTCACGTGTCACGCCGGTGCGGCAGCACAGATTCGAGTGGGTATCATCGGGCTCGACACGTCGCACGCGATCGCCTTCACGAAGATTCTGAACGATGAGAATGCCCCGCCCGAATTGGCTGGCTGTCACGTGGTGGCCGCCTATCCGCAGGGCAGCCCGGATATCGAAAGCAGCACCAGTCGCGTCCCGGGATATACCCAGGAAGTTCAGAAGTACGGCGTCCGAATTGTTGATTCGATCGACGAGTTGCTCACACAGGTTGACGCGGTGCTTCTGGAATCCAACGACGGACGGCCTCACTTGGAACAAGTACGGCCGGTGCTCAGAGCAGGCAAGCCGGTATTCATCGACAAACCGGTTGCCGGGTCGCTGCAGGATGCGATCACGATCTTCCGCGAAGCGAAGCTGGCCGGTGTGCCGGTCTTCTCATCGTCGTCTCTACGATATGGCAGCAACTCGCAGGCAGCACGTGCCGGGTCCCTGGGACGGATCCGCTATTGCGAGACACATAGCCCGGCGATCATTGAAAAGACACACCCGGACCTGTTCTGGTACGGGATTCACGGCGTCGAGTCTCTTTTCACCGTCATGGGAACGGGGTGCCAGTCGATTACACGCACCAGCGAGGACGGCAAGATTGTCGTCACCGGACACTGGGACGGTGACCGCATCGGAGTCTATCGCGAGGGAAAAGGTTACGGTGGCAAGGCGGTCGGCGATAATGGCGAGGCGACGGTCGGTTCGTATGACACGTACCGTCCTCTGGTGGTTGAGATTGTCAAGTTCTTCCGGAGTGGCCAGCCGCCGGTTACCGCCGAAGAGACGCTGGAAATCTATGCGTTCATGGCGGCGGCCGATGAGGATGGTACGGAAGTCAAACTCTCGCACGTCATGCGAAAGGCTGCGGGATTCACGCCGCTTTTCAACGGCAAAGACTTGACGGGCTGGAAAGGACTCGTTGGCAACCCGAAGACGCGGGCCGCGATGTCACCCGCTGAGTTGGCGGCCGCCCAGAAAGAGGCCGACGAAGCCATGCGGGCGCATTGGAAAGTCGACGATGGCGTGCTTGTCTTCGATGGTCAGGGGCAGAGCTTGTGTACTGAGAAGGACTATGGCGACTTCGAACTCACTCTCGACTGGAAGATCCTGGAGGGGGGCGACAGCGGTATCTACCTTCGCGGCAGTCCGCAGGTGCAGATTTGGGACACAGACTTCGAGAACTACTTCGGGTACGGAGCCGAGAACGGGTCCGGGGCTCTGTGGAACAATCAGGACCACCCGCGGTTTCCGCTTGTCAAGGCCGACAAACCAGTCGGTGATTGGAATACATTCTCCATTCGTATGGTTGGTGAACGTGTGACCGTGACGCTGAATGGTCAGCTCGTGTCTGACGACGCCGTGATGGAGAACGTCTGGGACCGCAGTCTGCCGATCGACCCACGCGGACAGGTCGAGCTGCAGAACCACGGCAACTTGCTGTATTTCCGCGATCTCTTCATCCGTGAAATCCCACCAGAGGAAACCAACGCGATTCTGGCAGCTCGTGATTCCGCTCGGTTTGAGCCGATCTTCAATGGCAAAGACTTCGACGGCTGGACCGGAAACAAGGATAACTACGAGATTGTAGACGGCGCCATCGTCTGTAAGCAGGGAGAGGGGGGAAACGTCTTCACTGAGCAGGAATACTCCGACTTTGTCGCACGGTTGGAGTTCAAGCTGCCGCCGGGTGGCAATAACGGGCTGATGATTCGCTACCCCGGAGAAGGACAGCCGCATGTGGACGGGCTCGAACTGCAGGTGCTCGACGCGGCCTATCCCCGGCACGACGAGCTCGATCCGCGGCAGTATCACGGTTCGGTGTACGGACTCGCTGCCGCTCACCCCGGTTACCTGCGGCCTGCCGGCGAGTGGAACTTCCAGCAGGTCACCGTCCGGGGATCCCGCATCAAGGTCGAACTCAATGGGACGACCATTCTGGATACGGACCTCAGCGAGGTTACCGAGTCGAAGGACGGCGAAGTTCCCCGCGGCGCGAAACGGACGAGCGGGCACTTCGGTTTCGCCGGACACAACGATCCGGTCGCTTTCCGCAACATCTCCCTCCGTGAACTGCCGGGGGAGCCGGCAATACCTCCGTCACGCGGGCATGCGATCAGCCCCTCGGATGGTCCGATCAAACTCTTCAACGGTCGCAATCTCGAAGGCTTCTACACATGGATCCGCGGTCTGAACTACGCCGATCCGAAAAAGGTGTTCACGGTCAGGGACGGGATGATTCACATCTCCGGCGACGGCTACGGCGGGCTGATCACCAATCGCGCATATTGTGACTATCACCTGATCATCGAGTTCAAGTGGGGCGAGAAGACATGGGGAGAGCGCGCGGCTCGGTCGCGGGATTCCGGTCTGTTGCTCCACTGCTGGGGTCCGGACGGCGGATACGGTAACACCTGGATGGCTTCCATCGAGGCTCAGATTATTGAAGGTGGCGTGGGCGATATCCTGGTGTTGACCGGCACCGACCCGAACTCCGGAAAAGTGTTGCCGACGTCTCTCACGGCTGAAATCACCAGGGACCGTGACGGCGAAATGGTGTGGAAGAATGGTGGCGAACGGGTCACGATCTCCGGCGGACGAATCAATTGGTTCGGCCGAGACGTGGATTGGACCGACACGATTGGTTTCCGTGGCTGTGACGACGTCGAGAGTCCCCACGGCGAATGGACGCGGATGGACGTCATCGCCGATGGCGGACAACTGATCTACAAGGTCAATGGTGTCACGGTGAACGAAGCGTTCGAGGCCAACCCCGATGCCGGTAAGCTTCTGCTGCAGACCGAGCAGGCCGAGATGTTTGTCCGCCGGTTTGAACTCTGGCCGCTGGGCCAGGCGCCGCAGGATTGACTGGAGGCACGCCTGTGTTAGTTAGACCGACATGCCCTGCTGACATTGACCGATCAATCAGTCCGGCAACGTCCTTCACCATCCCAGCAACATGCGGCAGTCCTGCGGTTCTGACGTGGCATCTCACTCAGCAGTTCAAAGGTGTCGGCGACCAAATGCCAGTAGACGATGTCCATCGCAATTGAAGATATCTCCTCGTCCGCTTATCGCCGATCCTCGCAGTATCGTGCGGATTTGCAGTCAATTAATCCGAACAATGTGCTGCTCGCCCGACAAACGCTCTGCGACTTCCGGCGGAAACGGTTCGAGATTCCGGTCTGGCCGTCAGCGGATTGCTGTACCTCAAGATCGATGACCCCAGTGTACGCCCTCAGCAGCCGGTACACGTGACGATGGAAGGTTACGGTGGTCGTGGCTGGGAAACGAGCTCCACACCAGATTGTCAACGTCGAGGTCTGTACACATTCAGAATTCGTACCGCACCATTTGCACCGGGAGTCACGTTTGATTCTCCTGATCCGTATGAAATCTGCACGCGGAGAGCTCGTTCCAACACGCCGTTGCAGGCACTGACGCTGCTGAATGATCCCGTGTTTTTTGAGATGGCCCAGGCACTGGCAGATCATGCACTCAGTGAGCCGGATTTGAATCAGGATGACCGGGTGGAATACGCCTTCAGACTCTGTCTTGCTCGCATGCCGACTGAGGGTGAGTTAAAGCAGCTGGCAGCTTACCTGCAGGCCCGGCTCAATAAGTTTCAGTCGATCGAGGATTTCTCCTCATGGATGTTGCCGGTGACGTGATCGATTGCGTGCTCTGAATTGCTGCCATCTTCAAGGCAGCTTAGTCCCGGGCCTCAATTGGGCTGTAAGACAGGTCGGGAATACCCTTCAATGAACAAGTAATCGGTGTTGGCCGGTAAGTCCTCGAAGTTCTGTCGGCGCCCCGACGGCCAACTAATCTCTAGGCTGGTTACTCGCGTGGCCTCGCCGAGACCGAAGACAAGGTTCCGTTGGTTGCTGGCCTGGTACCCGTCGCCGGCCACGAGCTGACGCGTCAGCGTCGAATCAGCAACTTTCAGCGTGACAATCGTCCCAATTGCATCGCGACTGGATTCGACGCCTATGAGAGAAATTGAGATGTAAAACCCGCACGGAGCAGTCGTATTTGTCAGCAGCGCGGCAGGCGCACCGAGGTGCGAAACGACAACGTCTTCCAGTCCATCACGATTCCAGTCCACCCGCGCCATGCCCCGCCCGCGGCGCTTCTCGATAAAAAACTGACCGAGTGATTTTCCGGACATCTCCACGAAATTCGCCTCTCCGAGGTTACGGAAATACTGCGGCTCCATCTGGTAGGCCACGTGAGGACCGGAATTTTGATTGATGTGTCCGTTCGTAACTATCAGGTCCAAAGTGCCGTCCAGTTCCCCATCGAGACATTGGGTGCCGAAGCCGAGCATCGGCAAACTGGGGTCGTGTAAACCGGCTGAGTCGGTGGCGTCGACAAATACATTCCCAGGCTGTTGAAGATAAAGTGAATTGGACTCGTTCAAGAAATTTGTAACAAACAGGTCCGTCAGCCCGTTCCCGTCTAGGTCACCGGCGGCGACTCCCATGCCGGCTTCGGCTTCACCCTTGGCATTCACCGCGACTCCCGTTGGTAATCCCTGCTCGCTGAACCGTGGACGTTGTCTACCGGATGCCTGATTGACAAATAGAAAGTTGGGGACGCCGTCGTTAGCGACGAAGACCTCAAGTTTTCCAGAACCGTCGAAGTCAGCTACGACGATCCCCAGTCCCTTGCCGTCACGAACGGTGATCCCTGTGTCGGCAGTGATATCCTCAAAGCGGCCGTCTCCAAGATTCAGGTAAAACTGGTCTTGTTCGGCGGGGAACCCGTACGGCGTGCAGTCATGCAGTGTGCCGGTTTCATTGCGACAGATGGTCGTTAGCGCCGGCCCTCCGAGATAATTTACGACATAGATGTCAGGCCACGTATCTCCGTTCAGATCGGCCATTGCGCAACTCGACGTCCATTTCTCTCCGCCTGTCCCGGTCACGTCGGTCACGTCGCTGAACGTGCCGTCGCCGTTGTTGCGGTACAGGCGATTGATGTCGAGATTGGCGACGTAGAGATCGGGAAGGCCGTCGCTGTTGTAGTCACCGACCGTTGCTCCCTGACTGTAGCGATTCTCGGTCAATCCTGCTGCTTCGGTGACGTCGACAAAGGTTCCGTTGCTGAGGTTGCGGAACAAACGGTCCAGGTGTCCGACTTGCTCCTCCCGCGGCGGCCAGTGACATCCTTGCGTGAAATAAACGTCAGGCCAGCCATCTCTGTCAAAATCCAAAATGGCAACTCCGCCCCCCGTCAGTTCATACATGCCCGGATCGTCAGGATCGACGAAGTAGTCGAAACCCAATCCTGCTTCAGCGGCCCGGTCCTCAAACGTGACTCGCTCATAAGCGGGGCCAGGCAAATCAGATTTCACAGGGCGCGTCTCGGCAGCGTGCCAATCCGGCAAAGGATAGTCGGACAGATCAATTTTGGATGCCGGATTTGCTTCCGGAATTGTCCGCACACGCTCGAGAGTTGCTATTTTCAACTGCAGCCTGCGGAATCCGTGCTGCGCCTTTGGATACAGGGGATCGAGCTGCAAACACAGGCCGAACCAGCCACAGGCCTCGAACAGAAGGCCCAGGTTCTCGGCCCGTTCGGCAGCCACCAGGGCGTCCTCCCTACTCCGGGTTTTGTCCATACGTCCTGCGTTGAGCATTTCGATAGTCGCAGCATACTCGGTCAGCCTGCGTGAGCGGTCCAGGAAGGGATCGGCTGCAACCGTTTCATCGGCAGCCCTCAGCAGCTGGCCTAACCGGTAGTTGGCCTCTCTGAGATTGGGATCTCGCCTGAGCGCCTCCCAAAAACAGCGGACGGCGCCCCTCGACTCATTCCGCGCTTCCGCCCACAGTCCCAAGAGCATCCAAATACCTGGTTCTTCTCCCGCTTGCGGTGGCAACGACCGATGCCACTCGAGAAAATCGGCTTCCGAAGCGTGCCGGAGTAATAAGACCTGCCCAAGCCGGAACTCAACAATGGGGGCATGTGGATGAATTCCCGCGGCGATGCGCAGATATTCCTCGGCTTTCAAATACTCTCGTTCATCGACGGCAATGGCGGCCAAGCCCAACTGGACTGTGGGCTCATGGGGATCGGCCTGGGCGCACTCACGAATGAATTTGGCATCTGGATTCAGCCTAGGACCCAGGGACAGGGTCTTCATTCCCTTCAACGAAGGCCTTCCTCCACGGATGACGCTCAGCTCAAACGGGACCAGTTCCCAACTGCGCGTCCCCAAGTGCATCAAATGCACCAGTTGGTTATTGGCACGTAAGTTGTCTTTGTCCTGTGCCACCGCCCGACGGAATTGTTGTTCGGCTGCCGTCAAACGGTTGAATCGGGTGAGCAGCAGCTCTCCAGCAAGGGAACGAGCGGTGACAGCCACGGCACTGCCGTCGTCGGGGATTCGGTCCAGACACTGGAGTGCATCCGCATACCGCCCATCCTGATACGCTGCCTTTGCGACTTCCAACAGCTGCGCTCCGTCCGGTTCGGACGGATTCGGAGAGACCAGGACCCCAATCAGTGCCAGGCAAGCAAGCACACCTGCTCCCAAGGCGGCGCGGCACCAGGTAACTGCACCTGGTCTCTGGCTGGTCCGGACTGGATTGGGATCTGGCTCAATCACGTGATGCCTTCGCTCCATGGGGAGCAATTCAGGAGCTCTGTTGACGCGGCCCTGCGACGCGAGAAAACCGGACTAGCTTGAGATATATATCGAAAACGAGCCACGAGAGCAGATTCTCTCGACGACCGTCGTCTCCATGCTAGGTGGATCTCGATTCGTGGAAGTGCGTTTAACGAACCGTACAACGAACATCAAATTCTTCCCATGTTTTCACATCTACCCCGTTGAAATAATCAGGAATTATGCCAGCATCGCACAGCGTAGCGATGGATGCGGATGCAGGTTATTGTTCAGTGACTGTGTTCTTTTTCAGTGACTGTAAGTCTGGCCCAAGAGCAAAAGATTGTGGTTGGGTCTCGTTGCTGTTCTGGTCCGTGTGGTCGTTTGTTTTGTCGTTTGTTGTGTCTGTAACTCGGAGTAAAATTATGTTTAGTGGACGTTTTCGGCGCAGTAAAGGATTCACGCTCATTGAACTGTTGGTCGTGATTGCCATCATTGCGATTTTGATTGCGTTGTTGCTGCCTGCTGTGCAGCAGGCCCGTGAGGCGGCTCGCCGCACACAGTGCCGCAACAACATGAAGCAGATTGGCTTGGCGCTGCACAATTATCACGATGTGCACCTCTGCTTCCCGATTGGTGCAGCAGTAGGCACAGATCCTACTGGGACGGTGGAAGATTCCGCACCGGGCTGGCGGGCCACGATCCTGCCGTACATCGATGAGGCTAATGTATTCGACCAGTTCGACTTTGTTACCGGTAGCCCCGCATATCGGTTTAACTCCCCATTTTATGGTCCGCACGTGATTCTGCAGGGCTGGGCAACGCCCATCTACTGGTGTCCATCCAGTGTGGCGCCGAGGTACGGCAAAGCGGGTACTCGGGGTGCACCTTTCGGCGGAACTCCCCAACTGAAAGACTACGTTGGCGTCATGGGGTCTTATCCCGATCCTGCAGGGCGGACCAACCGAGAAGGTTACAGCTACTACGGTGGCGGCATGTACACCAACCAGGGCCTGCTGAACGTCTTCGAACATAAATCGATCAGAGACTGCATCGACGGAACGTCTAAGACGATGATCGTGGCCGAGCAGTCCGGACTAGTGGGCACAACGGATCTCCGGGCCAACTACTACGGCGGCTGGGGCGGCTGGACCGGTCTGTGGTATGGAAGCGAAGAATTGGGTCCCGGTCCTCATGATAATGGTAACAGCGGCGTCACCTACCGCATGGGAGTCCCTTGGGATGGCGGCGGCAGTGGGCCCGATTGCTGGCAAGCATCGGTGACTTCCATTCGGTACTCTCCCAACACCAATTTTCCTGCCGGCGCACCCCTGCCTGGCGCAGGTAATATGTACGAGGCGAATACGATCGTGAATTCGTTCCATTCGGGGGGGATCCTGGCTACCTTAGCGGATGGCAGCGTGCGGTTCGTCTCCGACGATATCAACTTCGGCGTGTTACAACGGATTTCTTGCGCCGATGATCGTATGGCCGTCGGAATATATTAAGATCGACTTAAATTGCAGTTGGCAACGCCGACGCAGTCCCCTCTCCGTTCGGGAGAGGGGACTCGTGGCGCTGTTTTGTTTGACTCAAAGACCTTAGCGGTCACAGGGTTGCACAAACCTGTTTGCGGCGTAGTTATATCGTGACCATCCTTGAGTGGGAGCTGAGTCCATCCAATACACGGAATCGAAACGCGACTTGTTCTCGCGAGTCCTCGCGAGCTGTCTGCTAACATTTGCTTTGGGAATCTGCGGCTGCGGCGGTGACAATGAGGACGAGGAGGCCGTCGGTGATGTCTCTGGCACGGTTACGGTCGCCGGAGAGCCGTTGACCGAAGGATCGATCGCCTTCATAAATACAGACACAGGACGATCCGGAGCGGGTAAGATCGGTGCGGATGGCACCTATTCAGTCGCCGACCTGCTCGTCGACAAGTACCATGTGCTCATTATGCCACCACCGATGCCGCCCCCAATGATTGACAAGAGAGCTCCGCTCCCCGATCTTTCGGGTTTTCCAATGAATTACCGCACAGAACAGATGTCGAATCTCACAGCGGAAGTCGCAGAAGGGATTAACGAGGGTGTAGACTTCGATCTACAGCTTTGATGAAAGAAGTGTAATGCTGTGAACAGCCGGATCTTCATTCCATCCTAAGGATATAAAGTCTGCCCCCCGCTAATTGGCGGTAGTCGTGAAGATCATAGGCGTGGCGCGGAAAATGCTGACTCACTTGACATGCCATGCAGACTGACCACTGTCCGCGTATTCTCGCTGGAATTCTTTGGTTGAGCGTCGTCTTTCTGAGCGTCGTCTTTCTGGGTGTCTTGGGGGACTGGGTGTTCCGAAAATCTGCCGAGCAACTGTTGACCCAGGCGCAGGCTGCATATGCGCAAGGACAGTATGCTGAGGCCGAGCAGTTGGCCTTGAGGGTGGCGAGTGACTCTCCGCAGTCACCAGACGCGCTGCTGGTGGCGGGTCAGGCTGCAATCAAACAAAGGCGTGCGGCAGATGCGGTTGGTTATTTTGATCGCATTCGTGATGACGGCAGCGACGTCGCGCTGGAAGCCCACTTTCTGGCTGGAGACATGCTCTTAAACGCTCTGTATCGCCTGTCCGATGCGGAACAGCGATTTCGCCGGGTCCTCGCAGTGAATCCACGACACGTCCGTGCCAATCAACATCAGGCTTATCTGCTGGGCCTTTGCGGGCGGATTCGGGAAGCGATTCCGTGCCGTCTGGCATTGCTTCGGCAAGGTGCGTTCACGCCGACCGATCTACTGCTCTTGGCGCTGCGTGAGACCGCCCGTGAGAACGCCGATGTGCTTGCCGAGTACATTCGGAGAAGTCCCGATGATCCGCTCGTGCGACTCGGTGCGGCGGTGGCGGCTCTCCGTCAGCGGCAAGTGGACCGTGCGGAAGAATTGCTGCGGGAAGTCATCGCCGTTGCACCCGAATTGAGTGAGGCTCAGTTGCGGCTGGGAAGTTTGCTGCTGGAGACAGACAAGACGGTGAAGTTTCAGGAGTGGAACGGGCGGCTCCCCGCTCCGGCAGACGATCGCCCTGAGACGTGGGCTCTTCGTGGTACCTTCGCACAGACCCACGGGAAGTTGCGTGGTGCTGCACGCTGTTATTGGGAGTCCCTCCGTCGCGACCCCTGTTATCAAAGAGCAGCCTATCAGTTGGGCCAGGTGTTGCTCGCGCTGGAGGAGCCGGAGAAAGCGGCGCCGTTTATCGATCGGGCCGCCATGCTCCAGGACTTGCTGCTTCTGATGAAGCGGCACACCACCGCTCCCGATGCCGCGACCATTCGTCGTACGTCCCAACTGTGTGAGAAGTTGGGAATGCTGTGGGAGGCGTGGGGATGGTCCCGTATGGCTCTGGAACGCGATCCGCAGTTGGAGTGGGCGGAACGCATGGTCCAGCGGTTGGTCCCTTTTCTCAATCCTGATCTGGCACGTACCTCACGCGACGCGGATCCCACACGAAAGATCGATTTGTCGGATTTTCCGATGCCGCGTTGGGAAAGCATGAGGAAGGCTTCGCCGCTGAGCAGCGCTTCCTCGATTGGTCACGCCACACAATTCGCGGACGAGGCTTCCTCAAGTCTCCTCAACTTCACGTACTTCAACGACACCGATCCCCGGACTCCGATTGCGCGGCCATTCGAATTCACAGGCGGCGGCGTGGCCGTGCTCGACTATGATGAAGATGGTTGGCCCGACGTCTATCTGACGCAAGGATGTCACTGGCCACCGCGGGACGAGCAGGTCGAACACCTGGATCGGCTCTTCCACAACCGTGGAAACGGGCGATTTGAGGACGTCACCGAGGCGGCAGGATTAGTCGAAGACCGCTACAGTCAGGGAGTAACCGTCGGCGACTACAACAGCGACGGTTATCCCGATCTCTACATTGCCAATCTTGACGGGAACCGGCTGTACCACAACAACGGTGACGGCACGTTCAGCGACGTGACCGCAGAAACCGGCACTGGCGGGGACCGTTGGACCACCAGTTGCCTCCTGGCCGATCTGAACGGCGACGCGTGGCCCGACATCTACGCCGTCAACTATCTGGCCGGCAGTGATGTGTTTGAGCGGGTCTGCCGGAATAGTCGCGGCGAGCCACGGATCTGCACGCCGCACGACTTCGATCCGGCTCAGGACCAGCTGTATCTGAATGTCGGTGATGGGCGCTTCGAGGAGTGGACCGACGAGGGTGGAATCAAAGTGCTCCACGGAAAAGGACTGGGGATTGTCGCGGCCGAATTGACCGGCACCGGAAGGCTGAATCTGATCGTCGCGAACGATACCGACGGCAACGGCTACTTCGTGAATGAGACGGAGAACCTCGGGGAACCGCCGCTGTTCCGTGAGGGCGCGATGGGGAGTGGCCTCGCCTTCGACCGAGACGGGCTCACGCAGGCCTGCATGGGCATCGCCGCTGGCGATGTGAACGCGGACGGCCTGATCGATCTGTTTGTGACGAATTACCACGACGAAGCAAACACGCTCTACCTCCAGCAGCCCGGCAGCCTGTTCCGCGACGCCTCGCAGGAAGCCGGTCTCCGCGAACCGAGCCTGCCGATGCTCGGGTTCGGCACTCAGTTCCTCGACGGCGAACTGGACGGACATCCGGATCTGATTGTGACCAATGGCCATGTCGGCGATTACCGAAACGACGGCATCCCCTACCACATGCGTCCGCAATATTTTCGCAATCTGGGAGCAGGACGATTCGTGGAACTCTCGGCAGACTCGCTTGGACCGTACTTTCAGCAGGTATTTTTGGGCCGAGGCCTGGCGCGCCTGGACTGGAACCGCGACGGTCGTGAGGACGTCGTTGTCTCACACCTCGATGCGCCGGTAGCGCTGCTCACCAACCGGACCTCAGACGCCGGTCATTGCTTGGCAATCCGGCTGAAGGGAGTTGCCGGGAGCCGTGATGCGATCGGCACCACGGTTCGCCTCGCCAGTGACGACCAGACCTGGAGTCGGCAACTCACCGCCGGAGACGGCTACCAGGCCAGCAACCAACGTCAACTCATCTTCGGGCTCGGAGCCTGTGACCGGGTGGATGAATTGATCGTGCAATGGCCCTCCGGTCTCAGTCAGCGGTTCCCCTCACCGCCGATCGATCTGGAGTTTCTCGCGATCGAGGGGAGAGGACAACTGGTGCGGATGTCTTCAAAGGGATTTGTCAGTTTGTCGCCGTGAAGTTGCGCACCGGGTCATCAAAAAGACAGCGGCTCCGCCTCGTTTGGATTTTGATAAGGGTTGAATTATGTTCGAAGGGACGCGTCGTTGTTTGTGGCGATTGGCTATCATCCTGCTGTTAGTTGCCGCAGTGGGAGCCTTTATTCAATGGCGGCCCGATAGATGGCCGAACAAAGCTCAAACGGAAGCGATCTCGCAACTCCGGGCACTTGGCGCGATCGTCAATTTGGATGAGTACAAAAATGCTGAAAGGCTCCGCATCCCTCCGGGAGACAGCCTGACGGCGCTGGACCATCTGCCTGCTCTGCCTCTGCTGAAGTTCCTCTACCTTCAACTCACGCTGATCGACGACGACGATCTCGCGCGCCTCCAGGGAGCCCCTTTGCTGGAGCACCTGTTTCTCTCCGGTGCTTCCATCACCGATGAAGCTCTAAAGTATCTTGAGGGACTGGCCCATCTCAAATCGCTGTACCTCACCGAGACGTCGATCGACGGCTCAGGGCTCAAATATGTGAGCCAGCTGACTGCACTGGAGGAGCTGAATTTGGCGCAGACCGAGACCACCGATGCCGCCCTCGTCCATGTCAGCGGACTGACAAATCTCATCGTCCTGGACGTCTCTGGAACTCCCGTCTCGGACGAAGCGCTGGAGCACCTTCGTGACCTGAAACAGCTCAAGGTTCTTGGCGTGGTCGGCGCGCAGGTGACGAACGCCGGGGCGGAGAAACTCAATCAGTCACTACCGAACCTCGAGGTCAAATTCAAATTTTGATGCGTTATCGCCGGACATCGTTTTTTCGTTGGAGTTGGTCATGAAAGCTCTGTCATTTTCGAGTTGCTCCGCTGCCGTTGCCGCGTTGTCGTTAGCTGCGATCATTGGCCTTGTTGGGTGTGGTGGGGAGCCTCAGGCGACCCCACAGCAGAAGGAAGCCGTCGCTGAGATCAGGAAACTGGGCGGCGAGGTCAAGGGCCCGGAAGACACGGCGGTGGCGGTTCGTCTCGTATGGACCGGCCCCACGGTTACTAACGACGAGCTCGTGCACATGAAGGATTTGACCGAGCTCCGATACGTCAGCCTCAGCGACACCGCGGTGACTGATGCCGGGCTGGAACATCTGAACGGATTGACCGGACTCCATTTTCTGGACCTGAGCGGCACACAAATCACCGACGCCGCACTCGTGCACCTGCAGGATATGTCAGAGCTTCAGTACCTATGGCTCAACGATACTCAGGTCACCGATTCCGGCGTGAACGAGCTGAAACTGGAATTGGTCAAGTGCGTTATTCAACAATGAGTGAGCGAAGGATCACCCTTCGCAGGGCCTGTAAAACTTACAACACAAACGGTTCGGGCGTGCGAATGACAAAGAACTTGCGGACGTGCTTCTTCACGTGCCAGTGAGTCTTCATGCCCAGCGGGAAATGGGCCATATCACCAGGGCGCAACGTGATGGTATTGTCTGTTCCGTCCTCCGTGATGTCCAATTCGCCTTCGAGCACATGGATGAACTCGTCCCAACCGAACGTCCATTCGAACTTGCCGGGCTCGCAAGACCAAAGCCCACTGGACACTTTCTTATCCTCGCTTTGAGTCACGACGGTACCTCGGGCAACAGGGTTGCCTTCCTTAATCCACGATGGTTCGATTGGCATATCGGGCAAATCGCCGGCAGATGTCGATGAGACTTGAAGAGTCAGTGTAGACATTTGATTCTCCTGGACATTTGAGGTTCGAAACGACTCGCATTGCGATTTCACCGTTCCTCACGGCGTAAGGACTAATTTTAACACGGCTGGACACGGATCGCAATTTGAGTCGAACACCGTGGTCTTCACTTTCTGAGGAAGCGGTAAGAACCGGAATCCAGAAAAAGGGTTCTCAGATCAAGCGGCGGTTGCACAACACGCTGCGAGACGGGAGAGCCAGGGATGTCAGTACCGAAATGTCGTTGGGAATGTCCTGAACAGTGGTCTGATTGGAGCGAGTGATTGGCAGCCGGGTTGCACGCAGTCGCTGGCGGATGTGGGTCTTGATGACGAGTATCTTTCTGGCCAGTGGCCGACGAACGGCAACTTCCTGGTCGCGGGTGGCGGGCGTCAGCGACAACTTTCAGGACCATTATTACTTCCTTACCGGTGTGGGATGCAGGAACAATGTGATTGCTGCGTGGCAGGTCGAACTTCTGTTGCGGACGTAGTCATTGGCGCGGGACGCTGTTGGTTCTCCGACAAAACGGTATGAGCCGAAAGTTGAAGGGCTCCATGTCCACCACACACCGATGCCAGGTCGGGCCGACCAGCCGATTCTGTACGGACAGTCTGGGTGACCATTTCGTTGGCGCTGAAGCATCCCGATTGGGGGCGCTGCCTTTGCCACTGCCGACGATGATGTACGTTCGCAGGAGAACCATGGCCACGGTTCCCAGAACTTGCCCTTGGCAGCGCTTTACTACGAAGCAGCAACTGGCTGCAACTAGCCGAGTGGATGGCATTCCGCTTTCGTTGATCGATCAAGAGCATTCCCTCGCGTTGCTCGGCGTGGAATAAAGCTGCTTGGAAATGCAGCCCGATCGCTACGCCCAACGTCCGGCTTCGGCCGCGGCCTTCATCGCCCGCGCCATGCCCACCGGATCGCGCGCGCGGGAGACGGGCCGTGTTCAACAGGAGACACTGTCGACGCCCAGTTCGAACGTGATCGCGACGTCGCTGGCCGTCCTCATCCGGCGTCGACGATCACGGACAAGTCCGGATCGTCGGCTTTCAGGTAGTCGAGTCAAATGCGGATGTTGTTCGGGTTGAGGATGCTTTGACCCAATCTGCGCCCGGGTTGTCGAGCGTGCGGAGAATCTCGCGACTTCCATTCGTTCTCACTCGCGAGAGTTTATCAATCGGCACGCGCCAGCGTCCGGTTGTCGGAACCGGGGCTAACGCCCAACGACCAGTCTGCAAGTGTAGCCGTCAGCCGAGATCGCGCACCGGCTTCCCGTCGCTCAACTGGTGTCGCAACTGGCGGATCTCACCTTCGTACATCTGTGAGTAGTCAATGCCCAGGTGCTCGAAGATGGTGGCTGTCAAGTCGGCGGGCGTGACCGGCTTGTCGCGGACGAAGCCGGCGTGCCGGTTGGTCGCGCCGTAGACCTGTCCCCCGCGCACGCCGCCGCCGGCCAGGATCGCGGTGAACGCGTGCGGCCAGTGATCGCGACCGGTCTTTTGCGTGTTGCTGCTCTGCGTGAATTGGCCCATGTGCGGCGTGCGGCCGAACTCGCCGATCGCCACGACCAGCGTCGTTTCCAGCAGTCCGCGCTCGTCGAGATCATTGATGAACGCAGGAAACGCTTCGTCAAAAATCGGGCAGAGCAGCGTTTTCAGCTTCGAGAAGTTATTTTGATGCGTATCCCAGCAAGTGTTTGTGCCGGATATCTTGGTTTCATCTTCCCAATTCACCGTGACGAGCGAGACGCCGGCCTCGACCATTCGCCGTGCCATCAACAGACTTTGGCCGACCATCGTCTTGCCGTACCGTTCGCGCACAGCAACCGGCTCGCGATTGACGTCGAGCACTCGGCCCGCGTCGTTTTCGAGCAACGACACAGCGCGATCGCGATGTCGCTGAAAGTCGTCAATCGCCGTGGTCATCAGCTTCCGCGGGCCGGCCGTTGTTTCGAGGTGGCCCAGCAAACCCTGCCGCCCGCGGATGCGGTCGAGCGGAACGTTTTGAGCAAGTTGCAAGCCGTCCGTCCGAAAGTTCAGCTCTTTCGCGTCGCCTTGGATCAGCAGTCCGTTGTGCCGTTCGCCCATCCGCCCGCCCGTTTGGCCGGCGATGCGGCGGGCTTGCCCTGTGAAGTGCAAGTACCATGGCAAAACGACCGACGGCGGCAAACCTCCATGCGATTTTCCGAACCGCATCGTCATCGCGCTCAGCGAAGGCCAGTCTTCCGGCCGGGCTTGGTCAGTCGTCGGCGCGGAGAAATATTCGCGCCCCGTGAACACTTCACTGCACGCCGGCCCGTGCACGTTCATGTTGTGCGTCATCGAGCGCAGTAAGCAGACTTTGTCCATCATCTGGGCGAAGCGCGGCAAGTGTTCACAAACATGAACGCCCGGCACTTTCGTCGCAATCGGCTGAAAGTCGCCACGAACCTCGACGGGGGCCTGTGGCTTCATGTCCCACAGATCGATTTGGCTCGGCCCGCCGAAGAGGAAGAGAAAGATGCAAGAGCGCGGCGGCTGCGTTGTTGGTCCGGTGGCGCGTGCGCGCAGCGCCGCGAGTTGGCCGGACGTCAAGCCAAGCAAGCTCAAGCCGCCGGCGCGCAACAGCTCGCGCCGCGGAAAGCTGCGCGAAATGGCTTTGGTGGGTTCTGCAAAAACTGAGAACATGGCTGGTCGATCCTCAAAACACAATCTACCCCGAGACGATCGGGTTGTCACGCTCGCAACGGGTATGACCCCCTGTGAAAGGGGTGAATTTGGGGCTTTTGAGTTGGACTTGGTGTGGCCTGGCCGGGAGCCAGTTTGGTATTTGAAAATGCCGGGCGTCACTGACGCCTGTCAGGGGCATTTTGTCAACAACGTCCGACGTGCGTTTCAACCTGAAAAACACGGAATGTTTTCTGTAGTTGGACGGGGTTTCTTTGGGCGACCGCGGCCGCGTTTGATCGGTTGACAATTTGACGATATGAATGCCTCGTTAAACGCAATCGATTCTTTGTTGGTTACGTTGCAATACGAGTTGTCTTCTCCCGCCTGTTCCCTGGCTGCGAATTCTGCCTGAAGCTTCTGGGCATGCTTGATGCCCTCTGAAATTCCGTGCCTGTATTCATCTGTTTCCGGCGAACCGGCCGTTTGAGTCTCGCGGTTGTGTGATGATCTTTTTCTTTCATCCAAGTAAAGTGAAATACAGCCAACAGACAAGCATGTACACGACAAATAGTTCGATTACGAATTTTATCATTTTCGTGGCGGTTCAGGTTATCATTATGCATTTTCCTTTGCGGTTCTCATCTGGTCTCATTGCCACACACAAGTTTTTGCATCTCGTTGGAAAGAGATGACCTAATTACAAGATCATAATCAAGCGCACGAACCAAGTGGGTTCATCTCACGCGTCACAGTTTTGGTTCCTGCTAATTTGCAGAATGTCCTGGCCACCTTGTTTTGTTTTCAGCCGATGTCCAAATTCAAGACCGGTGCCTTCGGCCACTCTGCCACCTCTCTGTAAAACACCTAACTACTTACTGCATAGCACTTTACTGACCGTACCGCCAAAACACAAGAGTTGTCAAACGCTGTGCACTGCGCTTATACGAATGCAGGTTCCGTTGCAGATGCTGCCAGTTTCGGCAATCGGTGCCAACACGGGATGTCTTTTCAGGCCGTGGATTGCCGTCGCGCGGGCGCACGCTGCCGTGGGATTTAGGCTGGGCTGACAGCTAATCACGTCAGCGAGGGAACTTTGCAATCTGCAGACAGTGTAATGTCGTATTAGGCGGCCTGTCGATCGGAGTCGGACTTGTCTGGGAACATAATTGTGGAACCGGACTGAATCACGTCTGCCAGACCAGCGACAACCCGATGCTGATGTTCATCCGGAATCTCGGCATAGATCGGCAACGACAGAACTTCCTGACAGGCCTGTTCTGCCTCAGGAAAATCACCTGCAGTGTGTCCCAGATATTCAAAGCACGTCTGCAAATGCAGTGGAATGGGATAATACACTGCACATCCGATATCGGTGTTGCGAAGTGATGCCATCACCTCATTGCGTCGATCGGCGCGCACCCGAATGGTAAACTGATTAAAGATATGACGACGGTCCGGCAGCGTCACCGGCGCAACAATGCCAGATTGCAAATTGAATGCACTAAACAGCTCCTGGTACAATTTCGCGTTACTCCGGCGAGCTTCCGTCCACCGTTCCAGACTGCGAAGTTTGACTCTTAGAACCGCTGCCTGCACCGAATCCAGGCGACTGTTGAAGCCGACTTCAACGTGCTGGTAGCCGCCCACATCGCCATGAACGCGAAGTCGCCTGATCCGTTCGGCGATCTGAGGATCGTCGGTTACGATCATGCCACCGTCCCCGGCACCGCCAAGGTTCTTGGTGGGGAAGAAACTGAAGCAGCCGACAGTCCCGAGCACTCCTGCCCTGCGACCGCGATATTGGGCACCGATGGCCTGGCACGCGTCTTCAACCACGGGAATTTTGTGTCGAACGGACAGGCGCCACAGCGGTTCCATTTCTGCACACTGGCCAAAGATGTGGACCGGCATGAGTGCCCGCGTCTTTTCGGTCAACGCCTCTTCAACCCGGTTCGGGCAGAGGTTGAAGCCATCTGGTTCGATATCGACAAACACAGGTCGTGCGCCGGTCCGATGTATCGCACTCGCCGTGGCAAAAAACGTGAACGGGCTGGTGATCACTTCATCACCCGGTTGTACTCCCACCGCTATCAGTGAAAGAACCAGAGCATCGGTACCGGACGCGCAACCGACAGCGTAGCGAGCATCACAATAGTCGGCGATTTCGGATTCCAGACCAGCGACTTCATCTCCCAGTACAAATGACTGATTCTGAAAAACCCGATCCACGACCTGACGGACATCATCCTGAATCAGCTGATACTGTGCCACTAGGTCGATGAAGGGAACAGGCCCGGTCGGGAAAGCGTCGGTCATGTGATCCTGGGCGGGCATTAAGCGACTCCATTCGCTGAAAAACTGCCGCAACTCAGCAGCTCATTTGAGATTATGGCAATCTCGCAGACCTGTCAATATGAGCAATTAGAGCTGAGAAGGCGCTAAATCGGGGTGAAAATCGGCTTCGTCAGTCCGCCAACGGGAGCAATACTGACTGCTACCATTTGTTTTATCGTCCCGGCCGATCGTCCACGACACCTGATTAGAAAGGGATTTTTTCATGGGGGGGGTTTTCCCGATGCAGTGAACATGCCCAGGCTTCAGAGGATTTCAAAGAACTGATTGATCACTCGAGGCTGGATGCAGCTGTCGTGAAACCAATCCTGAATTCACTGGCTTTCACTGTGGTAAAAATCCTCCCACGCATCCCATGTGGTATTGTTGAGCTCGGAGAATTGACGACCCGGGCACTGCCAATCCGATCGAACGACGTCATTTATTCGAATCAACTTCTCATGAAAATCAACCAGTTTTTTGAGCACTACGGGGTTGGAATCAACCCATTTGGTCAGGAAGATGCTCTGGCAGACCACATCTTCCTAAAGCATTGTGCTGCGACAATTTATCACCCGGCGTGGGACAAGGTGCTGGGGGACTGCAGCAACCCCAGCACCGCCGTCGTCTTTGGAGAAAAAGGCGCCGGCAAGACCGCTCTGCGAATCCAGCTCCTGAACGCGATCCGGGACTGGAACGACCAGCACCCGAATCAGCGAGTGTTTGTAATCACCTACGATGATCTGAATCCCTTCCTGGACGCATTTCGAGATCGCCTGCGGGGCCGCAAACGGCAGCCGGACCATTGTTTACGGGAGTGGCGTCTCTGGGACCACATGGACGCGTTGCTCACGCTGTCGACGCGGCGGCTTTGCAATGTTGTGGCGGACGAACATCACGATGACCACGACCTGACACTCAGGCGAATGAAGGAACTGCCACGATTACGGAAACGGGATCTGTTGCTGCTGGCGGCGTTCTACGATCAGTCTTCGGACCAGTCACATTATCACCGCTGGAAGCGGGTCAAACGGCGTCTTGGGTTTCTGACACCAGGGTCAGAGTGGCGCGTCTGGATAGGTGTTATCGTCACAGCACTGACGCTGGTCCTGGCATTCCGAAAACTCCCGGAGGACGGTCTGGGCACTCTTGGAATTCTCAAAGCCTGGTGGATCTGGGTCATCATGGCTGCCGGATGGATTCCCTGGTCGCGCCGCTGGTTGCGCCTGTGGTGGAAAGCCGGACAAATTGCCTCACAGGTGCGCATCCTGGAGCACGGAACATCGATACTCAGAAAGATCCTTGCAGCATTTTACGGGCGCGAGATTGATGGCCAGCCGATGCCATCTCGTGATCGCAGTGACGACCGCTATGAACTCATGGCCAAGCTGCAGCGTATCCTGAAACCGCTTGGTTTCACCAGTATGGTTGTGATCGTGGACCAAGTCGATGAACCTCATCTCATCAATGGCGCACCGGAACGCATTCGGGATTTTCTGTGGTCGATGTTCGACAACAAGTTTCTGAAACACCCTGGCATTGGTTTCAAAATGCTTTTGCCAAAAGATGTCGTGTATTACCTCAACCGTGAAAAGCGGGAATTCTATGAACGTTCCCGACTGGATAAGCAGAACCTCATAAACAGCCTGGAATGGACTGGTCAGTCTCTGTATGACATGGCGACGAATCGGCTGCGCGCATGCCTGAACGAATCAGCGGACAAAAACGTCTCCATTCGCAGCCTGTTCGCCGATGAGGTCAAAGAGCAAGAACTCATTGAACGGTTTGGTCAACTGCGAGTCCCGCGACATCTGTTTCGTTTCCTGTACCGACTGCTGACCGACCACTGCAACGCTTCCACGGAAGATAATCCGGTCTGGAAGATCAGTTCTGAAACTGTGGCCAGCACAATGACCGGTTACCAGCGGGAGCTCGAAGCACTGGATCGAGGTTTGGGTACCGGATAAAGGAAACACATGGCGACACCGACGTGGATGCGAGAATGCGACTGCGGAGCTTTGTGACGTAACGCCAGGTCAATGACCGTTTCCACATTCCCGTATCAATTCGAATAACAATTCTCGCCAGTAATTAGGGAAGCGCAAACATCTGAATTGTTTCTGTTTGTGTACGGAAGTCGAGACAAGCACACAATTGATCGACGCAGTTTCCGCAACCCGACATTCATGGCTGACACTACAAACGCGACAATTCAGTCCCTACGATTGCGGGAAGTTTTCATCGCCTCCATCGATTCTCGGACATCAGTTCGCTATCAAGGTTGCCACATGCGGCGTTTAATCCTGTTTCGCGTAATCACAATTGGTCTAGTGGCCGTAAATCCTCTTCAAGTGTCAATTGCGGCCGATGTGAAACCAAATTTCATTCTCATTAACATTGACGATCTGGGATACGGCGACATCGGGCCGTTTGGCTCAGTCCTGAACCGAACACCGAATCTGGACCGGATGGCGGAAGAAGGCCGGAAGCTGACCTGCTTCTATGCCGCTCCGGTGTGCTCGCCGTCACGCGCGTCGCTGATGACCGGGTGTTATCCCAAACGAGCCCTTAGTATTCCGCACGTCCTGTTTCCGGGATACGAGACCGGTCTTCATGCGGGTGAAATCACTATCGCCGAACTGCTCAAAGAACAGGGTTATGCAACGGGCATCATTGGCAAGTGGCAAGTGGCATTTGGGTGATCAACCAGCATTCCTGCCAACACGACAAGGGTTCGATTATTACTTCGGCCTTCCATACTCGAACGACATGGGACCAGCAGCTGATGGTGTAAAGAGCAACCTTGGACAGCCATTACCTGAGCCGGACGGGAAGCGACGCCGCGTCCAGCCACCTCTTCCGCTGCTGCGCAATGAAACAGTCCTGCAGCGTGTTCTTCCGGATGATCAGCAACAGATTGTGGAACGTTACACGCAGGAAGTTGTGTCGTTTTTGTGGCAACACCGCGACGAACCATTCTTGCTGTATCTACCGCACTCCGCCGTCCATTTTCCGCTTTATCCCGGCAAACGATTCCACGGCAAATCACGGCACGGCCTGTTTGGTGACTGGGTTGAGGAAATCGACTGGAGTGTCGGACAGATCCTGGACACAGTCCGCGCCCTCGGGCTGTCCGCAAAGACAATGGTTCTGTTCACTTCCGATAACGGCGGTCAGCCGCGTCACGGAGCGATCAATGCTCCGCTGCGAAAGGGGGTAAGGGCACTACGTTCGAAGGCGGCATGCGCGTTCCCACCATCACCTGGTGGCCTGGAAAAATCCCTGCCGGGACAGCCGCCGATCACGTGACCAGTACGATGGATCTCCTTCCAACTCTGGTAAAACTGGCAGGGGGCACGCTGCCGGACGATCGAAAAATCGATGGCGGCGATATCTGGCCGATACTTGCAGGCACTCCAGACGCTCAGTCACCCCACGAAACGTTCTACTATTATCGGGGTCTCAAACTGCAGGCACTGCGTACTGGTCCGTGGAAGCTGCATTTGGAAAACGGCGAACTCTACAATCTGGACAATGATATTTCCGAATCGATGAACGTTGCACGACAGAACAGAGATGTGGTCACGAGACTTCGCACTATAGCGGAATCAGCAGACAGCGATCTCGGACGGGATGGTACAGGGCCCGGCTGTCGTCCATTGGGTCGTGTCAGAACTGCGCAACCACTGATCGCGTACGATGGAACGATTCGGGAGGGGTTTGAATTTCCCGACATTCACGCCGGACAGGGAATAATGGTCGGGGAGGTGACGTCGACATCTGCCCTTGTGCAGATCCGTCTCACACAGGCCGACAGGATCACTGACCGTGACCTTCCTGGCACTGCCGGTGTTGCTGAATTTTCCCTGCTGTCACAGGCCGGGGGTAAGATATTGACACAGATCGCAGCGGCTCACTCCGACCGTGACTGTATTGCTCGTACCTCGTTTACGAATCTTCAGCCAGGGACGTCTTACATTTGCCGAACGCAAATCGGGAAGATCACAGATGAGTTTCGTGAAGGACCGAGTGCGTCTTTCCAGACGTTGCCTGGAGCCAAGCAGTCCGTGCCCATCAAGTTCGTCGTCGTGACCGGAATGAACCATGCCAAGTTTCACGGAGACGATCGAATCAACCGTGAGCGACACATTGCTCAAAACAATACCGCACTCCCGCGTGCATATTCCGGACCTGACAAGCACCTGGGCTATCCAACGCTTGACACGATTCGCAGGCTGGAGCCGGATTTCTTCGTGGGGACCGGCGACAACATCTACTACGACACGCCAGCCGGTGAGTTTCGGGCAAAGACGCTGCCGCAGTTACGTCAGAAGTGGCATGAACAGTTTGCACAGCCACGATTCCAAAACCTGTTTGCCGTGATCCCGACATACTGGATGATCGATGACCATGATTTTCGTGTCGACGATTGTGACAACACCGGGGACTATGAACCATCTCCGGAGCTGGGCCGACGCCTGATGCTGGAACAGCTGCCCTATGGACGCTCGGATGATGACGATACGTTAACCTATCGCACTCATCGCATCAGCCGAGATCTGCAGTTGTGGTTTCCTGAAAACCGCCTGTATCGCAGCCCGAACGGGATGCCGGAGCGACCGGAAAAAACCATCTGGGGTGCTCGGCAAAAGGAATGGCTGAAGAAGACACTGGCTGAAAGTGACGCAACATTCAAACTGCTGATTTCCCCCACGCCCATGATTGGTCCGGACGACAAACACAAGAAAGATAACCATACCAATATTGGTGGCTTTCGAGATGAACGAGATGAGTTCTTTGCCTGGCTCACAGACTCCGGTGAGGCAGAGAACTTCTACCTTGTCTGTGGCGATCGGCACTGGCAATATCGTTCGATTCATTTATCGGGTATCGAAGAGTTCTCCTGCGGGGCGCTCATCGACGCCAACTCACGACTTGGCCGCAGACCCGGAGACCCGCAGTCAACGGACCCGGATGGTTTGATCAAACAGCCATACTCACAGTCAACGCCGTCCGGCGGGTTCCTTGAAATCGAATGCATTCCCGGTGCTGCTGATGCGCAAACCATGCTTTCATTCCGTTTTCGCGACGAGCACGGAGAAATCCTGTATGAACATGTCAAAGTTCAGAGCGCACCATGATTTTAAAGAGTCCAGAAAAATGAATTCTGTGAACTTTCCGAGCCTGAATCAGAAATTGGACTCATGTCCTGACTCTTGCGATACTCGGACAAAGCCGGCGTTTTCATCGGCAGCGTGGAGTTGGTATGCCGCAGGCTCCTCTGCGTCCCGTTTAGATCAACGGAAGCATCGATAGCAGTTGTGGTTCCCACCCACTCAGCGGAACCAGCCTGGCTCCATGAGTCGCCATGTCGTATTAACCGAAATGAACCGTCAGCGTTGGTTGCGGAAATCTATGCACAAACGCTGATTCTTCTGCTTCCGTGGCAACAATAAGAAGAGCCCACGTCTTGTGGGCTCCTTTGAAATCGGGTTGCTGTATGTCAGCGATTTTGTCTGACGTTAGTTACAGCCGTCACTTGGAGCGGCACAGTCCGGAACGTCGGATGGAGCGGCACAGTCCGGAACACAGGAGTCGCAACAAACAGGCACCTTCCGGCAAACCAGTCGAGGGACACAGCGTGTCATCGTGACCGAGACCTGTCGAGGAACACATTTGGTACGAGTCGTCATACGTGTTTCACAAACCTGTCGACAGGTGGTGTACGGGACTTTGCGAGTGCAGGTCTGCTTGACCATACGGCAGCAGGTGTAAGGAATTTTCTTTGTCACACACTCAGAGACCATGCGGCACTTCGTGTAAGGAATCTTCTTGGTAATACAATGATTGGTCCAGGTGCAGGTCGTATAAGGCACCTGCTTTGTATGTGCTTCACGTATCATGGTGCAGGTTGTATAAGGAACCTGTTTTGAACAGGTTTGAGTTGTGAATGTACAGGTCGTGTAAGGAACACGACGGGTGCACGTCTGAGGAACCCGACAGCAGACGGTGTAAGGCACCTTCTTGTGGCAGATTTCAGGAACCATTCGAGTGCACTGAATCTGCTTCTTGATGATTTTTGGGCACCAGATACGGCAACAGACGGTGCGATCAGGACACTGAACTTCTGTCGGGCAGGCACAGCCTGGACTGCTGAAATCAGGAACACAGGGAGCTGCACAGACTGCACCAGGAATCTGTCGAGTCACGGTCTTCCACTCACCGGAACAAACGTCAACACAACGTGTTTCCGTAACCGGCTTGTATACTGTGTAGCAGACATCTTTCCAGCAGGTCTTGGTTTCTGTCTTCCAGGTCGTGTAGCACTCGTCGCGATAGCAGGTCTTGTAGCAGGGCTTGCAAACTTTGTAGCACACGGTGCGATAACAGGTTTTATAACAGGGCTTGCAAACGTTGTAACAGACGTTGCGATAACACGTCTTGTAACAGGGCTTCCGAACATTATATGTCACTGTGCGATAACAGGTTTCCGTCACTGGCTTGCAGATTGTCTGCTGCACACAGCGATACTTAGTCTCATATACAGGCTTACACACCGTGTAGCATTCGTCACGATAGCATGTTTCATACACGTTGCGAACGCATTGAATCGGTATGGTCTCCGTACATTGATCATAGACCGTCTTCATGCAGGTGTACTGCTGTTGTTCCATGACAACGTCAGTCACTGTGCGATATTGCGGAACACATCCGCATTTTGCAGTGGCGAAGTCACCGCACTCGTTGCAGGCTTCGACAGGACCGATCGCAAAACTTCCAGCTCCGCACAACCCGGCCATTACCAGACCGCTGTTAAGCAGTACGGTAACTGCAGCAGCGGCTCCAACCATGAGCCTCATCATCGCTTGGTACCTCATTATAGAGTTTCAATTAGAATGTAGGTAACGGTTTGTGAATACATCTTCGTCTACCTGATTTCCCTAACTTTACACGTCTTCCTGAGACACAAGATCCGACGAGACAGAACGCGTTCAGTGAGCCAAACAATCGTTATGCTCGGAAGAATCTCAGCAGGAACCTGAATCGACAGCTGAAGCTGCGGCTAACCGCAGTGAAATACAGCGTCCGGGAGGCGCATAGCCATCAGCCACCCTCAGCCATCCGGTGGATTTTTCCAGTTACGAACTGCTCCAGCAGTAATTGCAGAAATATGTCTCCTGGGCAGTCGTTGTGGACAACGAGTATCGGAATAATTCACACAAAGATTTCGGCGTCCAGCCACTGTTCGGCCCGGGTCTAATTCCAGCGACGACTGTACATCGACTACTTCCCGGATATGACCGCGGTGGATGTACAGGAGAATTTGTTCACACAACGCAGGTGACTTTCCTCATGCATGAGGAAACCATCGCCACCGGTTTTTTTATTCCCAAGGAGGTTCATGATGTTCCGGAAAATTGCGGCTGCCCTCCTGCTGAGCGTTGTTTTTGTCGGCACTGCATCAGCTGGATATCACAACTACTACGCCCATCCTGCTTAAATGCAGACACACATCCACGGAACTCCGATCTGCGTGGTGCCCATTTATGTCGCCCCGGTGGTCGTGCATCGTCCAGCCTATGTTGTCCCTGCCGTGGTCTACTGTCGGGGCACTCCGCTGCACTACTACCGGGCGTGGCGTGGTGTCTTCTCTGACACAAACCAGCCATACCCCGGCGATATTGAAATCGAAGTGGGTTGGAAGCGCAACGGTTACAAAATCGAAATCGACTACGATGACTAGAGGGTGCGATTGGCGGGACACATGCTGCGTGAGATGCCAAATGACGATTCAGCAACTATTGACGGAAACCGGATATCTCCAGCTGGTCACAACCAGCGGCCAGATGCGGCGACTGGGGTGCGGTCATATTTTTCATCAGCCAGTGCGCACGTGTGATTGATTAAAATGGCAGCGGCCTCCACCCGTTGTGGTCAATTGGCCCGGGGACTTCGGGCGGTAAAAAAAACAACGGCGGATGACGCATGCATCCGCCGTTTTCTTTTTGGTACCAGATCAGTGATGATGGGTTATGTCGGACGTCAGTTTAAAGCACTGATTTCATCGCGAGCTTCCATGGAACTGAGATCAAGTGACTGAGCACCCGCAGTAGATTTCTGGGTCTTCGGAAAGAATCGTTCGACGCCCCGGAGAAAATCACTGCGACTGATCTGCCCGGCCAGGTGCATGTTGTCCACGACTGGCAACTGTCGCGCCGACGAGTGAATGAACATTTGAGCGATGGTCAGCACATCGGCTTTCGAACCAATCGTGGGGATCTCTCGATCCATCCAGGCGCCAACCGTCATCACCTGATTCGCCATCCGACGATCAGGCCCGTCACCAGTCTGACCGACATCAACCCGTTCCACAGCTGCTTTCAGGGCATCCCTGCGATTCACCTGCCCTACCAACTGCCCGCCTCGAATCACCATCAGTCTGCGAAAATCAGAATCATGGAATCTATGGATGATTTCATCCAGCCTCGTGTCTTCCGTAATACACCGTCGTTCGTCACGATCCAGCCATGCAGTGACTCGCGCTGATGGCAACTGCTCCCAGCACAATCCCACAAAGACCCGTGTCGCCGACTTCTCGGAAAAGACTCCCAGCAGGTTGCTCTGATCGTCAATCACTGGAGTACCTGAGACATGATTCTCCAGCAACAGCGTAGCAGCCGTGAATGTGTCCACAGACGAACAAAGCACCAGGTTCTGCTGCATGAGCTCGGAGGCCTTCACCGAATGCAGCGGCGAGATATGGCCGGTGTACTCCATATCTGCAAGTTCGAGTGCTCCGATAACGGTTCTTTCAGAAAAACGTCCGGCAAACTGACCATCCGTTTCAACCACGGGAAGTCCCGATACTCGGAGGGAAATCAGATCATTGATGGCATCCCGTACATGAGTTTTTGGTGTCGTCGTCCGAAGACGAGTCGTCATGATCTCGGCAGCGGTCACAGTGGAAGTGTCCATATGATTCATTCATTCTGAGCGCCACGCGACATCAAGCGACCCGTCGCCGTTCAAGAACCCCGTTGATTTTCCCAAGCACTTTTGCAGACTATTCACAGCCGTATTCTCAGCACGCTCTCCGAAAATCGCAATCAGGTATTTCCCACTGGACACCAATAATGCCTAAATTCGGGAATGTATCGGTTCCTCTATTGACTCGTGATCAGAACCGTCCATTTCTGTCGGCTCCGAAAAGCAGGAATCATCAATTGGCAACTGGTGTGGTTTCAGTCACAACCTAAAATGTATCCAGAACTGTTCCGCCTGGAGTTTGGTTCTGCGATCCACTGGGTGTCGCCGAGAATTAAATCGCGAAGCGGGCTATTCCGAACTCTTCAGTCTGTCCACGGATATTGACTTTTTTTGATCCATCCCGCTGGGTCTCTGCGCAATGTCGCTGCCGTCGTTCAGTGTTCGAAACTCCGTGCTTGTGAACATGTTGATGCTGGTGCTGCTCGCATCCGGCTTCATTTTTGCTTTCACACTGCAGCGGGAGATGTTCCCTGAATCGCGTCCGGACAAGCTGATGATTTCCGCGATATACCCAGGAGTGCAGCCCGAAGACATCGAGAAGTCGGTCACAATCAAGATCGAAGAAGCGGTTCGCAGCCTGGAAGGCATTGAAAAGGTTGAGGCTCAGGTCGGTGAAGGGATCTGTTTTGTTACGTTGACGATTTCTCAATCGATCAGCAATGTCGATACACTGATGCAGGAAGTCCGAAACGAGCTGGATGCAATCCAGGATTTACCGGATGACGTCGAGGAAATCAGCCTGCGCAAGGTGGAGCCTCAGCTGCCGGTCATCGCGATTTCGGTATCTGGCGACGGGGATGAACGGGCCATCAAGCAGGTTGCCAGCAGCCTTCGCGACGAGGTGTTGAAACTGTCGGGTGTCAGTAAAGTTGAACTGTACGGTGTTCGCGACGACGAGATCTATGTTGACGTGATGCCGGACCAGCTTTTGAAGTACGACGTGACCTTTGAAGAAATCGCCTCTGCGATTCGCGGGGCTAATCTAGATATCAGTGGAGGGCGATTAAAGGGAAACCGCAGCACTGTGGCAGTGCGAACGCTGGGAGAACAACAGGACGCTTCTGCACTGGACGAAATTGTGGTCCGTGCCGAATCAGACGGGCGGCGAATTCAGCTGAAGGATGTCGCGACGCTGTCAGACTCGTTCGTGGATACGGATCTCAAATCCGAATTCAACGGCCGTCAGGCGGTTGACGTGGTTCTGTTCAGCGGCAAGTCAGAGGATGTGGTAGAGATTGCTGCTGTGATTAAGACGTGGTTTGCGGCTCGAAGTGGTAACCCGTATACCGGCCCCACTGAGGGACTCTCCCAGGCACTGACCATGCTGGGACGAGCCGATCTTTACCAGATCGATCAGCAGGCTCGCGGCACCCCGTTCAGCGACGATTTCAAATACCTGCTCCATACTGACATCGCCCGTTTTGTCGAAGGACGGCTGGACCTGATGCTGAGAAACGGCAAAGTCGGACTGATTCTGGTGCTGATATCACTCAATATGTTTCTGAACTGGCGGGTCGCCTGGTGGGCTGCTGTCGGACTCGTCGTGTCGTTCATGGGAACCTTTACCGCGATGTTTGCGGTAGGAGCATCAATCAACCTGCTGTCGATGTTCGGTATGATCATTGTCCTTGGCATCATCGTGGACGATGCCATCGTGATCGGTGAAAACATCTACCGACATGTGGAGGACGGATTGCCGCCAATGCAGGCGGCAATTGTGGGTGCAGAAGAGGTCATGTGGCCCGTGATCATCGCAGTCGCCACAACAATCGGCGCGTTTGCTCCACTCTTCTTTATCAGTGGACAGATCGGTGACTTTATGGCTCAGCTGCCACTCGTGGTGATCGCTGCACTGTCGATTTCACTCATCGAGGCGTTGGTGATCCTTCCAGCTCACCTGAAGCATCTTCCTGAACTGAGCATCGCTCAAGCCGGTTCTGGCGAGGTTAAAGTTTCCCCCGGGCGCAAGACCCGGTTTCTGCACCGATGGCTGTTGACACCGTACGATGCCATACTTCGCAGCTGTTTGAAATGGCGGTACGTTACAGTGGCATCATCACTCGGAGCCTGCATTATGGCAGGAGGCCTGCTGGCAGGTGGTATCGTGAAGTGGGCTTTCCTTCAGGACATGGACAGTGAAACTCTGATTTGCGCTCTGGAAATGCCCATAGGAACAACGTCGGATCGCGTGCAGGAAGAACTGGGACGTCTCTCGGACTTTGTTCTGGAAGAGGGCTCGTTTCCTGAGGTCGTCAATATTCAGACCACTGCAGGGCGACAGTATGATTTAACCGGCGCTGGCTCTGTAGGTTTCGACGACCAAAGCCATCTCGGACAGCTGGTGATTGAATTGTGCCCTGCCGAAGAACGAACGCGGTCCAGCACGGAGTTATTGTCGTCACTGCGTAAGTTTTGCGACGAAGAGCTGCGCGGAATGAATTCCGTTCGTTGGGAGTCAATGACCGGCGGACCAGGCGGCCGTGACATCCATGTAAGTCTGGCAGGAGTAGCCAATGACCAGCTCCCGAATGCGACGCGTGATCTCAAACGCATGATCGGTGAAATCGAGGGCGTCTTTGATCTCGACGACAATCTCGATCTGGGGCGTAAGGAACTGCGTCTGAAATTGCGGGATTCAGCAACGCCTACAGGCGTTACCGTCGAAGGACTGGGGATGCACGTACGGGGTGCTTTGTTCGGCCAGGAAGCACGCCGGATCACGCGGGACCGGGAAGATGTACGAATCATGGTGCGGTATCCCGAAGAATATCGCACGAACACATGGAACGTGGAATCGATGTGGCTTCCCGGTCGTGGGTTGCCTGGGCATCGGAACTGGATCCCAATGAACGAAATTGCTGCTGCCGACATGGGAACTGGCTACTCGACGATTACACGGTATCAACAGACGCGATCTGCCACAATCACGGCATCAGTGGACGACGCTGTGGTTCCCAGCACGAGCACCGTGCAGGCGGCAATTCAGGAACTGGTCAGCAACAGGCTGTTGCCGATTTATCCAGGACTCGAAGTGGAGTTTCTGGGCGAAGCTGAGGAGATGCGGAAATCATTCGCGTCTCTGCGGATGGCCTTTCCAGTCGCACTTCTGATCATTTTTGCCATGCTGGCGGGACTGTTTAAATCGTACACACAGCCACTTGTCGTGATGTCCGCCATCCCCTTCGGTTTTCTGGGAGCGATCGTTGGACACTGGGTGACCGGAGAGACTTTCACCATAATGAGCGCTATTGGTCTGGTCGCACTGGCCGGCATCCTGGTCAACGATTCACTCGTGCTGGTCGATTTCATCAACAAACGCATCGAAGCCGGACTTTCCTCACTCGAAGCAAGCGTTGACGGGGCTCGTAAACGTCTGCGAGCCATCCTGCTGACAACACTCACGACGGCCTCCGGACTGGTCCCGCTGATGTTCGAAAACAGTTTTCAGGCCAAATTTCTGATCCCCATGGCGGTCACTCTCACATTCGGCCTGATCTTTGCCACTGCTCTGACACTGATTCTTGTACCGTGCCTGAATCTGATTCGTGACGACTTTCTGACGCAGTCTGGGCAGCTTCACGATTTGCGACGTCACGTTCTGCGGCGACTTCTGCGTGTTTTCGGTCTTGTCCCGCGACAGCACCAGTGACATCGACGATGAGCAGGTGTTACGACCACCAGGCGATGAACAAATTGCCGTGTTAGTGTAAGAACTGTATCTGCCCAGGAACCGCCGTTTCGTCGCTGTTCTGAAGTTCACGAGTTTTTTCATGCCGGATCTCTCGAGACTCAATGCTGCTCAGCGCGATGCTGTTACAACGTTATCCGGACCGCTGCTGGTTTTGGCAGGGGCCGGTACGGGCAAAACACGTGTCATCACGTTTCGGATTGCCAACCTGGTCGCGAACGGAATTCGCGCTGATCGAATCCTGTCGGTCACATTCACCAACAAAGCGGCCAAAGAAATGCGGCAGCGGACACTGCAGCAGCTCGGCCAGGACACAAGAACCAAACCCATAGTCACAACGTTTCATGCATGGTGCGTGCGTGTCCTGCGGGAAGACATCGAGTCTCTCGGATACTCAAAGCGATTCACGATCTATGATCGCAGCGATCAGCAGTCTGTGGCCCGCAAGGCCTTGAGAGAAATACGAGTCGGCGAAAAATCCATGCGGCCCGCAGATTTGATCAGTCGCATCAGTCAATGGAAAATGGCCGGGGTGACAGAAGACAGCGCCGGAGACTTCATTGAATCCGACTTCGACTTCCTGGCCAGTATGGCCTATCGACGCTACCAGCAGCAGTTGCGTGGCTCTGGTGCCGTCGACTTTGACGATTTACTGCTGTTGACAGTTCGGCTGTTCCGGATCAGTGAGGCTGTCCGCCAAAAACACCAGGCCCGCTTCGACCACGTCCAGATTGATGAGTACCAGGATACGAACGCAGTTCAGTTCGAACTAATGACTCTTCTGGTATCACCGCACAGGAACATCTGTGTCGTGGGAGACGATGATCAGTCGATCTATAGCTGGCGTGGAGCCGAAGTCGAACACATCCTCCACTTCAGCCGGCATTTTCCAGGCACAAAAACAGTTCGACTGGAGAGCAACTACCGCTGCACGAATGAGATTATTGGTTTTGCAAATCGCCTCGTGCGTCATAATCGAAATCGGCACGACAAGAAACTGTTCGCGCACAAACGTCAGGGTGCACCTGTTCGCATGATGGCCTTCGAGGATGAAACGTCAGAGTCTGAATACGTGGTCAGAGAAATCGGCTATCTCGTCAGCGAACTGGGCGTACGTCCGCGCAATATTGCAGTTCTGTTTCGCACCAACGAACAGCCACGAATGTTTGAAACCGAAATGAGGCGACTGAATGTGCCCTATCGTCTGTTTGGAGGTCAGTCATTCTTCGACCGGAAAGAGATTCGTGATGTTCTGTGCTATTTGAAAATTCTCGCTAATCCGAGCGATGAATCTTCTTTGATGCGGATTATCAATACGCCAGCCCGGGGGATCGGAGTCTCTACGACAGAAAAACTCATAGCTTTGGCAGTTGATCGAGGACTGCCATTGTGGAAAGTCATTCCCGAAACGGAGTTGAGTGGCCGGATTCCTGCGCGTGCATTGGCTGCAGTGTCGGAGTTTCGTCAGCTGCTGGATCGTTATCGGGTGGAAATACTGAAACGTCCCCGCCAAATGGCCGAAATCGCCGGCCGACTGCTTAAAGAAATCAACTACAATGCTGAGATCAATCGACAATACAAGGAGGAATCGCAACAGGAACAGCGTCGTGCCGTGGTGGGTGATCTGTTGAACTCAATGGGCCAGTATGTGGAGCGTGAAACTACTCCGTCCCTGACTGGCTTTCTGGAGACGATCGCTTTGATGGACCGCGACGAAGACCAGAACGAAAACGAGAATACAAATGAGGTTTCGCTGATGACTTTGCATTCCGCCAAGGGACTGGAATTCCCGCGAGTTTACCTTGTCGGTCTGGAAGAGAATCTGCTGCCGCACAAACGCAGTGTCGACAGCGGTTTGGAAAAGGATATTTCTGAGGAACGACGACTGGCGTACGTAGGAGTCACTCGCGCCATGGATCACTTGACGCTGACTCGCGCCAAATCCAGGATGAAATGGGGTCGGCGACGCGAATCGATGGCCTCGCGGTTTCTGTTCGAAATGCAGCCGGAACCTGGGGAACAGCTTGCAGAAGAGCATGTCGGTCAGAAAGAACAGGACAAAGCAATCGATCAGGGAGCTCCGTTTTGAAAAGAGCTGCCGAATCCGGGCACTCACCGGGCTGGCGGACCGTTAACCACATTCGACAACTGAGGTATGGAGTCAGGGAGATTTCTTTGAAACGTTCTGCCCACGATTTGAGTGATGGCAGGACTCCGTATACCGGCATCAGCTGGTTTGCGGCGATTATCCTGCAAACAATCCCCCTGGTGCTGATGCTCAACTCGGCGTCAGCCTTTGGCCGGAAACCTGTAGAACCACTACAACTGGTAATCCGGCAGGTGACCTCGATGCCACGCAGTGGACTCCTCAAACGGTTCGACAGCACCGTCTGTCTGCAGCTGCAGGTCACGAATCAGTCGGATACTCCACTGACAGTCGGTCGCGCTCAAATTCAATTGTTGTGCGAGAATGATATCTGTCGCCACATCCGTTCGCCACGGTCACCGCTTCTGCTCGAGAATGAGCGGCAGCTCCATCCCAATGAGACACTCGACGGCTGGGTCGCCTTTCAGGTTGTGCGACCTGTTTCAGAAGAAGTTACGCTGCAGCTCACATGGCAACTCAGCAATATAACACAGACCCTCAGTCTGAATCAGGTGATCCGAGACCTGGCCGGCGCCCGCACAGTGTATGTCGGTTTCGAAAACCGGATTGCCGTCCTGTCGATCAAGCGTTCCATAGATCTTATGACAATGTGGGTTCTTGATGAACAGTTTCGCACCCTGAACAAACAGGGAGTTCAGAGGCTTGTTCTCGACGCCAGTCCGGGAGAATCACAGCGATTGCCTCCCAATATTTCCAACTGGCTCCAACTGGCGAACGGCACCGCTATGCCGAATCGCAGAACAGTCGTTCGTGGGTTTCCAGCCCCCGTACAGTTTCGCGAATTTCACGTCACCGGGTTCCAGTACGGGAACCGTACGCCAGGACAGATTATGCATCGTTCTCGTGAGCAGGCAGTTGCAGCTGCAGCACGGACTCTGTACGAGCGACTACCCATCGACAATGCGATAGCGGAATTCAAATCACCCGAGGCCGGAATACGCCGGGTTGCAATGGAAAGCAGTATCGATCGTCTTCCTGCTGCTGACCTTGCGCACCTGCTGAACTCAATTCATTCAGGGTTAGTCGCCGATCAACAGCTGGTGCTGGAATTGCTGGACCGTGTCAGCGACCCGCTTGGAGTGGAAGCACTCCGCACGACCCTGCGTTCGTATCTGCAGTCACCACCGGATAGGAAAGAATCCATCACATCGGCCACGGCCGCCATTGCTGCCGGAACACTTGTACGCTGCATTGTACCCCGGACCGACGCAGTTGTGCGTGAGGTATGGGCAATGGCAGATGACGATGTGTCACTGAGGGAAACGATGGTTCGGGAAATACTGCGGACACATGATCATCGGTGGACGAAACTGACGTCTCAGTTTGCCGCAGAACAACTGGGCCGTCCAGCTGCCGATCAATCGTTGACGGAGGAAAGTGAGGACCGGTCGGTCTCGAACACCATTCAGAGCGGCGTCTTACGCGACGTCCTGCGATTTCTGCATGACAACGACCCCACATTTGTTGACGTTGCGCGGCACCACCTGCTGAACGTGACAGAGCCGCTGATCCAGGATGAATTACTGTGGATCGTAATCCACTCTGGTGGGACCGCACTTGCACGTGAGGGCATTGCCGTACGTGTGGAACAGGGCGCCATCACAAAGCAGCTCCTGGGGATGATCCACCAGTTGCCGGATTCTGACTGGACCATGCGCCTGTTCGAACATCACAGCTCAGAGGAACTGCCACGACACCATCGGACGCAGACACTCATGACAGCCATCCGTTGTGCCACCGGCGAGCAGCTGGACATAATGATCGACGATATTGATCGCCTGGATCGGGCGGCTCGAAGCCAGCTGTTTCAGCAGCTAATGATCATGAATCATCCACGCTGTGCGGAACTTCTGAAGAAGTCGCTCGATGGGAACGAGATGGAATTCAGTACGGTATTGAATTCTCTGCCACTGGCGACGTCTCCTGAAATGCTGCAGCTCGTCGTTGATCGCTTCGAACTGTTCCGTCAGGAAGCCATTGAACACGGAAGCCTGGAAGGTTCAGTATTCCGTATGGCGACAAAACTGCTGGTTCAGCTGGCCTCGATTGACCATCCGGAAGCACGTCGCATGATTAATCTCAGCATGATTTCTCCGGAGCGCGGCTTGCGTATGGAAGCTGTCCGGCAATTGTCCCGAAGTAACACTCGCTCACGCACTCGTGCTTACCAGCACAAACAGGAAATTCGCAGACTCAAGCGTCAGGGAGATTACGGCAAAGCAAAACAACGGCTTGACAAATTGATTGAACAGGATCCTTTCTACTCTGACTTTCTGGTGAGCCGCGCGTCTCTGTATCTCAGAAATGGTCAGATTGAAGCTGCACGGGCCGATGTACTGGAGGCCAATCGCTTGAGTCCATCTGACGTGTTTACGGAAAGTACACTGGCACTGCTGCAGGTAAGATCCGGACAGATCGAAGCAGGTCTGAGATATGCAGAGTTGATCCTGAATCAGGTTCCACCTGCAGCCGTCGGTTTCTATCAGGGGACACTCTACAATACAGCATGCACCTACAGCCGTGCGTTGGAGTTTTCCAGTCTGACACCCGAACGCAAACAACAGTGTCTGGCCAGGGCAATAGATCTGATGCAGCAGTCTGCTGAAGCCGGTTTCTATGATGAAAAACATGTCCTGGGCGACCCGGATCTGGTCATGCTGCACGATCACCCGGAATGGCCAAAAATTGTTGACCAAATCACGACGAACGAACGTAGCGAAGAGTAGGAGAAACAAAGCAACTGACACTGATCGCATGTCTCCTGATCGCGCCCTGCAGCGAGTGATGTTCGTCATAGCGGCGTTATTTCATGATTCCAGGTTCGTCATGCTTCGACAACATGGACACAACTGGAAAAATTTGGGGGTGAATTTTTCGAAACATGTTGCAGACCCGGCTGTTGCAGGTGGATATGTCACACACAATCCACTGTCTCCTGTGATTAGAAAGACAAGTGATCGGGGAGCTGAGCTGGTTCCTTCGGGGTGGGATTCGAGGTCAACGAGCCTGTTCCTGTTCGGGTCGCTCAGAAAAATTCGAGATGAAACTCCTGGGACCGCCGCAGCCCTGGAATCGTATTCTGAGTGACGGAAACAAAAATGGGAAAAATCTTTCTGACAAGGCGGAACTGGCTGAAAACAGCCACCGCCGTCGCAGCAACAACGACCTGCACATGGCGGGCAGGCCAGGCGGCAGAGGCGGCGTCGGTGAATGTCGTTGACATGGGTGCACGGCGTGAGCTGTTTGTTGACCGATTTCTGATCGACAGGCTCAACGGAGTTCAGCTCAAACTACATGAGCCGCACCTCGCTCCACCGATGGTCCGGCCGGTCAACA
>Ga0310123_10000254_pt1 | contig 47699 bp, 40 predicted proteins | sample CB6_AW_1057_MG_FD_203505 | JGI IMG/M metagenome (GOLD analysis project Ga0310123, IMG submission 203505) | Marine microbial communities from Western Arctic Ocean, Canada - CB6_AW_1057 | ecosystem: Environmental > Aquatic > Marine > Oceanic | place: Canada: Western Arctic Ocean | collected... | reverse complement strand
GGTGAAAATAGTTTCGTCTGAACGGGCTGTGAGGGCCAGGGGGGGGTGTTTGGGGGGGGGCCGCGGCAGGGATGCCCGATCGGGTTGAGTTTTAAATCAGGTGAAAGTCGGTCCCGTGGAAAAACCAACCGGCAACCGGCCGAAATGTTGACAACAATTCAAGCTTTACCGTTGCCGAACTCTCCCAGAATCACTGATGCATTATGGCCACCAAATCCGAAGCTGTTACTCATTGCAACAGAGAGGTGACAAGGTTTGGGTTCGTGGGGTGTGTAATCCAAGTCGCAATCGGGATCGGGGGTGTCCAAATTGATTGTCGGGGGAACAATGTTTTCCTGTAAGGCCTTGGCAGTGATGATCAATTCGACCCCGCCACTGGCTCCAAGCGAATGCCCCAATTGACTTTTTGTGCTGGAAATGCTGAGTTGATAGGCATGTTTTCCAAAGACGGATTTTAAAGCCAACGTTTCTGCCTTGTCGCCAAGCGGTGTACTCGTTCCATGGGCATTGATGTAGTCGACGCTTTCAGGAGCCAACCGGGCGTTTTGAAGGGCCGCTGACATCGCCCTGGCGGCGCCAGCCCCATCTCCATCGGGTTGCGTGATGTGTCCGGCGTCACCACTGGCACCGAAGCCCAGGACTTCACTGTAGATTCTGGCCCCACGGGCCCGCGCGTGTTCCAGTTCTTCGAACACAATTAATCCGGCGCCTTCACTAAACACGAATCCGTCTCGGTCTGCATCAAAAGGTCGGCTGGCCTTGGTCGGTTCTTCATTGCGAGTAGAAAGGGCTTTGATGTTTTGGAACGCACTCAGCCCCATACGGGTCATGGCTGCCTCAGTGCCTCCGGTTACCATCACCTCGGCATCCCCGTGTTGAATCGTTTTCAATGCATCGCCGATGGCGTTGGTGGCACTGGCGCATGCGGTTGCGACCGTGAAGTTAGGGCCCCGTAAACCGTACTCGATGGACAAGTTGGATCCGGCAGCATTCAGCATCATCTTGGGGACGGTTAACGCCGAAACGCGGTCGGGACCTTTGTAAAACAGTCGCCGCATCTGCGTTTCGATTTCTCCCAGGCCACCGATTCCCGATCCCAGGATCACACCGCAGCGATAGGGATCTTCCTTGGAAAATTCCAGCCCGGAGTCAAGCAGAGCTTTCCGCCCGGCGACCATGGCAAACTGCGTAAAACGATCAAGTCGTTTCAGGTCCTTAGGAGAAATGCCAGAGTCATCACTTGGCCAGTCCCAGATATCGCCACCGAATTTCACCTTGAACTCATCGGTGGAGAAACACTTCAGGTGGTGAATTCCACTTTCACCTGCAAGAATGCGTTGCCACAGACTTTCCACTTCGCAGCTTAGGGATGTGATAACCCCCAAGCCCGTGATGACCACGCGCCGTTTCTTACCATCGTCGGAGGCAGCTAGCAATGTTCCAGCTCGAAAGAAGGTTTACGGAATACAGTCAACTCTGCACGACCGTTTCCTAGAAACGCCGATCTTTGGCAGACGGCCCCTTGAGGCGGTTGGGACCCCTTTTGTTGCCGACCTCCTTCTGGTCGGCACCCTGCTCTTGGGCAACACCTGGATAAGAGGAACTGGAAGATGTTTCAGTCTGTTCAATGAATTCAATTGCCTGTCCGACGGTTTGGATTTTTTCCGCCGCATCGTCCGGTATATCCACTTCGAATTCTTCTTCCAACTCCATGACGAGCTCAACGGTGTCAAGCGAATCTGCACCCAAGTCATTCACAAACGAAGTTTCGGGAGCGACTTTTTCCTTATCCACACCGAGTTGCTCGGCGACAATGCCGATGACGCGATCTGCAACAGATGACACCTTGGTGTTCCTCCTGTCCTAAAAATATCGGGCGCTACTGGTAGGCCCTAACACATGCTTCGACAAATTGCGAAACGCCTTTGTAAACTCCGAAGACACATAAGATAGAGTATTTTTGCAAAACAGGTCAAGGTTGGCAGAGTGATTATGAATCATAATTTTGACTTTCTGGGGCTAAATTTCTGCCATTTCTCCTGTAGACCTCTAGCCGGTGAGCCCTCCGTCAATTACGAGGACCTGCCCGGTGATGTAGCTGGCAGATACGCTTGACAAGTAAAGTACCGCATCAGCGACTTCTTCCGGCTTGCCCAGGCGGCGGGCGGGAACCCGTTTTTTGACTTCCTGTAGAACAGCGTCCCCTAGGGCTTCTGTCATTTCGCTTGCAATAAATCCAGGGGCAATGGCATTGATCGTCACCTTCCTGCTGGCCAATTCGCGGGACAAGCTGCGTGTCAGGCCGATCAGGCCCGCTTTGGAGGCGGAATAGTTGGTTTGTCCCGGATTACCCATGATCCCCGAGACACTTGCCATGTTGATGATTCGTCCATAACGAGCGCGCATCATCAGTCGGCTGACTGCGCGAGTGAAGAGGAAGGCACCCCGTAGATTTGTTTCAATGACATCATCCCACTCCTCGTCGGACATGCGTAGCAACAACGTATCGCGTGTGATTCCGGCATTGTTGACCAGAATATCGACTCGTTCCCAGAGATCGGACACTTGGTCGACCGCCGCTTCAACACTGCTGCGATCCTTCACGTCGCAGGTGATCGCCTGGGCTGAGCCACCAGCGGCTGTGATCGCGCCTACAGTTTCTGCTAATTTTTCAGGGGTTCTTGCAACACAGGCAACATGGGCTCCGTTTTCACCCAGTCGCAAGGCGATGGCTCGCCCCAGGCCCTGAGAGGCGCCGGTGACAATTGCACTTTGTCCTGAAAGGTCGATTCGGATTTCGTTGGAAGGCGTAAATGCCATGGTTTACTCCATTACACTTTCACAAGAGGCGGTTTTTCGTTCAATACGGCGCATCAGTCCGCGCAGCACCCGTCCAGGACCCACTTCATAAAAACGGCTGAAGTGATCTGCCAAAAGTCGACGGATCGAGTCTTCCCAGCGTACGGGTGAAACGATTTGCTGTAGTAGCAACTGACGGATCTGCTCCGGATCGTCATGAGCTTGAGCATCGACGTTTGAAACAACGGGAACGCGTGGAGGTGACATGTCGGCGTTGGCAAGGGCCACGGCCAGTTGATCGACTGCGGGCTCCATTAACTGCGTGTGAAACGCTCCTGCCACGGCGAGTGGCACGACCCGCATTGCTCCCGCGTCCTGGGCGAGTTCCACTAGCCGTTCACACGAATGATTAGATCCCGAGACGGCGATGTTTCCGGGGCACAGCAAGTTCGCAATCTGGAGCGTCTCTCCCTCCAGGCGGGCTTCGTCACACAGGGTTTCTATTTTTTCCGGCGTCAGGCCCAGGACACTCATCATGCCACTGGGTGCTGCATCGGCCGCATCTTGCATGGCCTGCCCACGTTTCTGGACCAGGCGGAGGCCTGTCTCGAAATCGAAAACGTCTGCAAATGCCAGGGCCGTGTATTCACCCAAACTCAAACCTGCCGCAGCCCCACATTTTTCAACAATATCTGGGTTCGAAGCACGCAGAGATTCGAGTGCGGCCAGGCTGGTCACATAAAGTGCTGGTTGACTGATGACGGTTGAATCCAGTTTGTTTTCAGGGCCGTCAAAGCAAAGCTCGGCCAGATCGTACCCAAGCACATCGGCAGCTCGAGCGTAGAGGCGCTGCGCAACAGGAAGCGACTCGGCTAATTGCCGCCCCATGCCAACCATCTGAGCTCCCTGGCCGGGAAAAAGAAACGCAATCTTGCTCAAAACGGCTTAAGATTCCTCTGGTTCCACGATGGTTCGGCCCATGTAGTGCCCGCATCCGTCACAAATCACATGAGTGGGTGTCGCTGCACTGCATTTAGGGCAATACGCCAACTGGCGTGGCTTTAAGGCATCGTGAGAACGGCGTTTTCCTGTACGGGAATTGGAATGTTTTCGTTTGGGAACTGCCATGGATTAACCCAATACCGAATGTCAGGCTAGTTGAACATCAGAAACACCCATCGTAGAGATCCGCTTCTGCTATGTCAACCTGCGGTTTGCGGTATGGGAGCCGGTATTTTCAATCGGAATGGCCACTAGAACAGCGGGGTCTGGTGTTCCACCCCGGGTTCTTCCTGGGAAGGAGCGGGTAAATCAAGGTGCTGATATGCCTGTGCCGTCAATATGCGACCTCGAGGGGTGCGTACCACCAGTTCGCTTCTCAGAAGAAACAACTCGACGTCGTCTGATAACGTTTCTGGCGAAACATTCATCGTGTGGGCAATGGCTTCCAGCCCAGCCGGGCCACCACCAAAAACACGGGCAAGGGTGAGCAGATACTTGCGGTCCTGCTGGTCTAGCCCCCGGTTATCAATCCCTGCCATTTTTAAGGCAGCCAAAGCAACCTCCGAAGTGATCCGCCCGTCTGCTCGGCTAGTCGCGTAATCCCTTACCCACCGTAACCGGTTGTTAGCCACACGGGGTGTGCCTCGGCTCCGGGTGGCAATCTCTCCGGCTGCTTTTTGCTCAAGTTCAACTGCCAGCTTGGCCGCATTTCTTCTCAGAATTTCCGTCAGTTCTTCCTGGCTGTAGAAGTCCAGATGTTCTCGAATCTGAAACCGGTCTCTCAAGGGAGCAGACAGGTTGCCACTCCGGGTTGTTGCACCAATCAACGTGAAAGGCTTCAGCCACAGGTTAAGCGTGCGTGCATTGGTCCCCTCGCCATGAACGATGTCAACACGAAAATCTTCCATGGCGGTGTAAAGGTATTCCTCCACGGAAATCGGCATGCGATGGATCTCGTCGATGAACAGTACGGACTTCGCAGCAGCATTGGTTAAATAAGGGACAAGATCCTTGGGGGCGCTCAGCGCAGCACCGCTCGTCAATTGAACCTCGACATTCAGCTCGCGCGGGATGCAGGTGGCGAAGGTTGTTTTTCCCAGTCCGGGAGGGCCGTCGAACAGAATGTGGCCAATGGGCTCATCACGCTTGTTGGCTGCGTCCACTGCGATTCTCAGGCGCTCGTATACCTCACGCTGACCGACCATGTCTTCCATGCGATGCGGGCGCAGATTACGATCCTCGTCATCGCCGCCACCAGCGGGATCAATAATCAGAGGTTCTCTCACCATGGTCGAGTAATATACCAGATGGGAGTTCAATGCAAAACGTGAACCTTGCAAAGAAACACCGGGCAGTCCCTCCCGTCGGTCACCGGCCCCGCGCGACTTTCACTGGTCAGGCTTGACCACTGTGACTGTATTGATAAACGCCTTGAATCAACGATTCAACGTCCTTGAATTTCTTCTTCGTGTCGAGTGCACCGTCCAGTAATCTGCGGGCGTCGGCCTCGGAATGACCCAGATTACACAAAACTTCAAAGACTTCGTTGATCAGGTCCCGTTCGATTTGAGTAGCGTCGTCCTGTTCGTGGGTCACTAGCAGGGCAAATTTCGGCACCTTGCGGCGTAGCTTGGCAACAATCCGTTCCGCCGTGGCCGGACCAATCCCCGGGAGAGCGGACAAACCTTTAATATCTTGTCTCTCAATCGTAACAGCCACTTCTTCCACCGGCCGGATCATGGCACGTAGCGCCTTGGTGACTCCCATGCCGTCGACGGAACAGAAAAGTTCAAAAAACTCCCGTTCAGCTTCGTTTGAAAAGCCCACCAGACGAGGCACCAAGCGGCCCTGGTTGGGATTGCCGTCTAAATATTGAATCGTATGCAGGCTGATTTCCTGCCCCACAGACCGTTGCAACTGGTGGCGGACAAACTCCGGAATACGAACTTGATATTCAAAGGCGTCAATTGAAACCGTCAGATCGGTTTCGGAAACTGCCAGTAAGGTACCTGTGATTTTGGAGATCATGGGATAGGTCGGTGTCCGGGGTTCATTGGTGGATGATAGATCTTCAGGTCCCGTTGGATTCCGCAACGCTCTCCTGATGCGTTTGTTTGCGGATTCTTCCCTCGCTTCTCATTTTCTTAGGCGGCCGGTGGGTAGCTCAACCTTTGCCCAAAACGGATGCTGTCGATCGCCGCGTGTGCGAACGTCTTCGAGCAGAATTTCGAGACGAGGCACGGCATCTTCGGGGTTCAGATGCTTGCGGCCGTTGACCACGATAGTAAGTTTGCGGCTGAAGTCAATGTTGTCAGGCGATAGCCATACCGTGCAGCGGCCGGCTCCTGTTTTGATTCGCAATTGGTTATTAGTCAGCGTTTTTCCATTTGTCACGACTGGCCGGGAACCTCCTTTGCCTGGCCAGGCAAAGGGTGGCACCATGGAACGTGGTGGAAAATTGTCGAGTTCCATCCACCAGCAGAAGTTGTCCCAGCTACGCATCGACTCGTAGTTGAACTCCGTCGGTGAAAAGTTTCTCTCATGCAGTTCTGCCCATCGGAACAGGTGATGGATTTCGTCCTGGAAGTGTTCATGTCCTCGTCCCAGATATTCCACCACCATGGTATCGAATCCCGTGTGAGTCAAATAGCGGTCCATGTCGCGCGAGTTTAATGCAAGTTTGTTACCGTCTAATTCACCCATCACAAAATAGAAGGGTACGTGGTGAGCATTTCGCCAATATCTGGATACATATTTGTCGGCCGTGGCAGCTATCGGTAGCACTCCCGCCCAAAGGTCGGGATGGGCCAGACCCATGTCCCAGGCGGCGTCACCGCCGATTGAATGACCTGATAAATAGACTCGGTCGGTGTCGATGGAAAATCGTTTGCAGGCATTTCGCAGTGCAAATAATACCGCCGCATGTTCCCTGGCGCTATATTCGTATTTCGCTTGGTATGCTTTGGTCCATTGGGGTGCGATCACGATATAACCGTGGCGCGTAGCCTGTCCGAGTCGCTGTTTTTTTTCCGGACTGTAGCTGCCGGCCCACCAGTCGATCTGCAACTCGGGTGTGGTCCCTGCTGAATGCAATGTGACCAGGGCAGGATAGGATCGGCAGGGATCATATTCCGGGGGTAGCTGAACGAAATAATTTACGTCCGCCTGGCCTGTCAATCCGGCAACGGAGAGTTTGTACATTCCTGGAATTTCCGTTTGGCTGGCCATTTCGGTCTTGAGCGGCGGGTCCATCTGTTGGACCAATTTGGAAACCAGGCTGGGGACGCCACCCTCCAGACTCTCTAATTCTTCCAGGATTTCAGTCCGGCGGGCAACCAGATCGGTCTGTAAGTACTCCCGCACCAGATCCCGTACTTGATACAAAGAAAATGTGATCGTCAGGTTTTGAATACCTGAGCCATTTCCGAGCAGCCAGGAACTGAGCCCCAGGGAGAGCTTTTGTTCAGCGGCCAGGGTGTCATCATCAGCAAACCGAAGATAGTCGTTAAAGCGGTGGAGGTTGTTAACGTTTAAGCGTGCGGAGATTTCGGCTTGGATAGCTTGGACTTGATCGACCAGGCCGCCATCTTGCATGGTCTGGGAATGACGTGCGATCAGTTCGAGTACCTGGGCATAGCGGCCTTTCGCTGTTTCGTATTCCTGTTGCAACTGCTTTACCTTGAGGAGTGTTTCCTGTGCAACCATTTCGTCTGGAAAGCTTGACAGCAGGTTGAAAGCCATCTGGTGCTGGCCCGATTGGCGGCGTTGTTGGATTTCACGTATCAGTTGATTCGCGCCCAACTGGCGAAGTGCCTTCTCTTCATTCTTCAGATTTTCCAGATGGGGGAATTCCCGAATGGCTGCGGTTAATTCTTGGCGCGCTTCGGAATAGCGTTCGGCCTGGGTGTAGAAGCTGACGACCCGCAAGCGGTTCTCTGCTCGCTTGGGGTCCAGGTGTTGCTCCAAAATTGCAGTCAGTTGGTCCCTCGGTATGGAACTGGTGGCAAATCGCATGTCCCAGGCAATTGGCTGATCACCTTGTAAACCCTCGGCCTTGGTCCAGCGAGGAGTGATGTCCGTGATCCCCTGAATGATGTCGACTCTGCCGCGGCCTTTCACATTCATCGAGAAGACGCGACGTCCGTATTTGTCCCAGGGACTGACGTGAATAATCGTACCCACACCACCCACCCGCTTGCCGCTCTTGGCGACTCGTTGGGGAATCTTGAATCGTTCTGTTCCCGACGGCTCCGATTCCCGCAGACCGCCTTCGGCAATCTGATAAGTCGACACGAATACACGCCGGAGGTCGTCATGTACCAATACAATCAATCTTGGGTTGGTGCCCTCTCGAGCCTGATTTTGCAGAGGATTCTGCATCAGGCTGCCAACCTTACCCAGTCGTCCGGAGAGTTGAAAACCGTTTTTGAGAGTGATCTCGGAGGCAAAAAGACACGGTTTGGGAGCAGGCAGGCCAGGCACCAGCGCAAAGATGATCGCAGTCCAGATTCCAGACCGGAATGCAGCGGTCATCAGGTTCTCCTCTGGTTCCGAAAGATAGGTGGGGACCAAGTTAACTTCCGTCACCCACTACACTATTGTCGGTCACCCCTGCAGCAAGTCAATCGTGAATCAAGTGGCGCAACACTCGAACCGTGCGGTTCGTGGGAGAAGAGGAAGCAGCCAGCAAGCCAGACTACCGGAAATTCCTGGCGACCACCGACAGGCTGGCAATCACCTCTGTTTTCTCCCGGGTGACTTTGGCCGGGCCTTTCCGGGCCTAGTCTTCATCGTCAGGTCGGGCGCCCGAAAGTGTTTCCAGCCCGAGCACACCGACCAGGAGCAGAATGTCGACGACCAACAGGAGCAAACAGGCCAGGGCAATTCGCCAGAGCAGCATGGAGCCAGTAGCATCCCCCGTTTCCTGGGCCAGCGCCTTGGCGCCCATCAACACGCCAAAGGAAACCACGAGGACGGGAAGTCCATAAACCAGAAATGATAGAAATCGGCGTGATATCACAGTTGCACCCGCTATATTTTCCCCAGGGTCCCTATTTTCTATATGCGGTTGGTTCTGTCAATGGTGGGTGTCGCGTCATTTGTGGTATCGCTGCCAGGGTCCAGATCAGCAGGCCGAACGGAAAAGCCATTTTCGACTTCTCACGAGGCCACGATTTCCCGTTTGCGGCTTACGTAGTCCCACACGACGTACCGGTCGAGGTCGCGGCCGGCAGTGAAGAAGACACGCCCCTGAGTCGTTTCCGCGACGCGGTAGGCAAAGCGAATGTCTTCTTCGGATTGGGACCAACTGGGAACAAGAAACAGGTTGATTGTGATTTCTGCACGCTGGCAAAGCAGTGCCTCACGCATGGTTGCCTGTTCAGTCAGTGGATCGGGCGGATAGAGCAAATACAATTCGCTGCCGTCGAAATGGGCGGTAGGCAAGCCATCGGTAATCAGAATGATCTGGCGGTTGGTTGTATCTTGCACACTCAACATCTGTCGAGCAAGTTGAAGTCCATGTTGGACATTGGTGAAATGTGGTGGAATCTGCATTTCGCTGATGTCGGCCCGGCTCATATCGGCTTTCAAACGTACGACAGGATCATGAATGGTCACCGGCTTTGGCATCAGGTTGACAATTTCTCCAGATCGTCGTTGTTTGGCGAAAGTGTACATTTCCACAAACTGTAAAAAGTCGCCTGGGTATTCGGAGCGGATCAGTCCATCGAGTGCCAAGGCCATCCGCTTCACATTGATGTATTGTCCTTCCTGCCGCATGGAGCCGCTCATGTCCATCACGACCACGGTGGCACATTTAGGAGTATTCCGAGTTCGATGGACTTCGATATCGTCCGGGCTGAGTTGTATCGGCAGGCCCGGGCCCTGCCGGAGCATGGCGTTGATAAAGGACTGGGGCAGGTCCATGTGGGCCAGGGAATCGCCAAACTCGTACTGCTTCGTTTGCTGCATTTCGACAGCACCTTCGCCGACGATGGCACCCTGGTGTCTACCTGAGCGTGAGGCTTGCAAGTGGCTGAAAATTTTTTCCAGCAAACGGCCTTGGAATAAACGATAGGCTTTGGGGGTCAAGTGGAATGCGCCACCGTCTTGGGTGAGGCCTTGTCGCTGAGCCAGTTCACGGACATAGTCTTCCACCAATTGTCGCATCGATTCTAACTGGGTCAGATCACCAGGCTCGGTGAATTCAGCGAGCGACTCCATGTCGATCAGGGTAATTTGAGCCGTTTCCCGAGCTTCCTCCAGCTGTTTGAGCAGTTCGTCAATCTTTTCGAGTTCTTCTTTGATCGCCAATGCTTCGGGAACAGTGAGGCTGGTGTGACCCGTAAAATTGTACTTGGCCGCCAGCTCTTCGACCTGGTACTTTTCACCCAGGCGTTCGATAAGTTGCACAAGGCTTCGAGCGAACGCCGAACGTTCATTTTCTGTCGCATACCAGAGGCGTTCTAAATCATAGATCTGCTCTTCAGCGAAAGCTTGTTGGAATCGCTTCAGAAGACGTTGGGGGGGCTGGACCTGATGACCTTGCAGCAGATAGTCGTGACGGACTCCCTGCAACACCGTGTCCGTTTCGTAAGTCTCGAGAATTTTTCTCCTGCGTTCCAGTAGCAGGGCTAGCAGTGCGTCGATACTGGGACCAAGACCCTCAATCTGGCTTGGATCGAGATGCACTGCTCGAGCCAATTCATCTTCCGTCAGCTCGCGCATGCTGCCAAACATCAACATGTGTTCCAAAGCAGGCGAAACCAGATCAGGAGACGGCTGCGAGGGGCTAGGAAACCGCCGTGGGTCATATTTCTGGTAGGTATGTATGATCCCGCCGAGGGGATTTTTGCGGACCATTTCTGTGAATTACCTGCAACTACAGCGGCCTGATTTGTCGATCATTACTAAGACCAATTATAACTTAGTAAGACCAATTATAACGGATTTCTGGTGATTGGGCATTCCAATTGTCACAGGTTACGCAATTCCGGTAGGACCAAGTGGAGATCAGGGATCGATGGAAGAAACTGCAGTTGCTGTCACCGCTGCCGTGAGTCTCGATTTTGCGGATACGCTGAAGCACTGGTGTGAATTGATGCTGGTCTGGATTGGATTTGGTACTGTCACCGGGTTGGCTGCCAAGGCCTTGATGCCGGGGCGTGACCCAGGCGGATCCATTGCGACCCTGGTGATGGGAATTGGAGGAACACTGATTGGCTGTGGGCTGCTGGCGTTCTTCAAAAAAGATATGGAAGTTACCCCTATCAGTATGGGTGGTTTTGCTCTGGGTACCACTGGAGCCTTTGTTTTGCTTTTCTTTTACCGGTTCTTGGGGGGGTACTGGTTTGTGGAAGGGGACCAGGGACTGGTCAATGGTCAGTCGGGCAGAGTGCGTCGCTCGCGGCGCCGATCACGCTACTACAATTCGCACACGGAATAGGAGCGAATCGGCAGCGAAACAACGGAAAAACGAAGCTCAACCGGGGGCCGACCAAGTCACTCAAATTCGTAAGTCACTTTGCCATGCTCTTGGAAACGCGAAATGTGGTCCCTGGCATACAGGCCGGCCAGAACAAACTCGACGCATGACGCTCTAACCGCTGGAACCTGGGAGGCATTTACTTCGAATGCCTTGTCCCACACCGGTGGAACCCGTTGCAGCAGTTTGGCATAAGCCGAAGATGGTAGCATGTCCCCTACCTCGATTCTGATGCCTTGTCCAAAGATTTGGGCGATCTCTTCCAGGCCGTGTCGTTCGACGTACTCTTCGAAGACAATGCCGGTTGCTTCGCCAATCACCGACTCGAGAACCTGCCGTTCGGACATTTGGTGGCTGCCCATCAGGTCAAGTTCCAGTTTGCCGAGCGAAGATGAGTAGAGATGGCCTAAATCACTGATGCGAGGTACTGCCGGGTTTTCACCCAACAGAACAGCCCGTTGACGGGCACTGGCGATCAGGATGCGATAGTTGGCGAGACTGAAACGGGTGCTCACGCCGGATTGCTGGTCAATGTATTTTGATTTTCGAGCGCAAATCGCAATCTGTTCGATAATTTCGCGCATAAAATAAGGGACCGTGACAGGATAGTCTCCATCCAGATCGATCTCGGCTTCCTGTTCCATGATTTGGATTCCCAAATCACGTGCTCGTGGATAATGCGTATGAATCGTCGATCCGATGCGATCCTTTAATTGAGGAATGACTTTGCCGCTTCGATTATAGGTGGCAGGATTGGCCGAAAACAAAATCAGCACATCGATGTCGAAGCGAATTGGGTATCCGCGAATTTGCACGTCTCGTTCTTCGAGGATGTTGAAAAGTCCCACTTGCACCAATTCGTCCAGTTCGGGCAACTCGTTCATGGCGAAGATGCCGCGATGCATGCGGGGAATGAGGCCGAAATGTAAGGCGTCTTCCGTCGACATGCTCACGCCTCCTGCGATTTTGGCGGGGTCGATCTCGCCAATGATGTCCGCAAACTTTGTGCCGGGAGCCAGGCGTTCTGCATAACGTTCTTCGCGACTCCACCAGGCGATGGGGACTTGTTCGGCTGGCGTCCTTTGCAGGAAACGTTGGCAGATTGCACTGATCGGGCTCAGGGGATCGTCGTGCAGGGGGGCTTCCGGAATATCGATATAAGGAATTTCAGGGTCCAGAAAACGGACGAGGCTTCGCATCAAGCGGCTTTTGGCCTGCCCCTTTTCCCCCAAGATCAGCATGTCGTGCCCGGCGAGCAGGGCCAGGTTGATCTCTGGTATCACCGTGTCTTCATAACCGACGATTCCCGGAAATAACTCTTCGTCATTCGCCAGCATTCTCAGGAAATTGTCATGGAGTTCCCGCTTGACGGATTTCGATTGCCAGCCATGGTCACGAAGTTCACGCAGATTGGTTGGTCGGTTGCCGGATGTTGACATAGATCATTATCAGAAAATGGTGTGTGTCGTGCGTTCAGGGTTACGAGACGAATGGGCCGCCTTCGACCTTGTGGTCCATTTGCTATCTGTCGATGACCATCTCCTGGCTGCTCGACTACTCATCCGTCACACAGCCTTCGGAGGCGGATTTCACGTTTTTGATATATTTGTAGAGTGTGCCGCGAGTGGCTTTGTAGGGAGGTGGAGTCCAGCGGGAGCGGCGTTCGGCCAACTGGTCTGCGGAGAGTTTCACATCAATACGATTTTGTTCAGCATCGATGGTGATCTCATCCCCCGTTTCGACCAAGGCAATCGTCCCGCCTTCCTGGGCTTCGGGACTGATGTGTCCCACGATGAATCCGTGCGAACCTCCCGAAAACCGGCCATCCGTCATCAGTGCCACTTCGTTGCCGAGTCCGGCTCCGACAATCGCGGAAGTGGGTGTCAGCATTTCGGGCATGCCCGGGCCTCCCTTGGGACCCTCGTATCGAATGATGACAACATCGCCCGCGCGGATTTGTTCTTTTTCTAATGCTCTCAGCATCTCCTCTTCGGAATCGAAGACATTGGCTCGACCGGCGAAAATCAACCCTTCTTTGCCCGTAATCTTCGCCACGGCCCCCTCGGGTGCAAGGTTGCCCCGCAAAATGCGGATATGTCCTGTGGCTTTGATTGGATTGTCAACGGTGCTGACAATTTTCTGCCCGGCTTGAAAATCAGGGAGGGGAGCTAGATTTTCGGCGATGGTTTTTCCGGTCACAGTAAGACAGTCACCGTGCAGGAAACCTTCCGCCAGTAAGTACTTCATGACTGCTGGCGTGCCTCCCACGTGGTGCAAATCTTCTTGTGAGTGACGGCCACTTGGTTTGAGATCAGACAGGTAGGGAACACGGTCACTGTAGTGTTGGAAATCGTCGATGTCTAAAGGAACGTCGACAGCCCTGGCCATAGCGATCAAATGCAAGACGGCATTCGTCGAGCCTCCAAGTGCCATGACCAGCACGATGGCGTTTTCAAATGCAGCCCGGGTCATGACGTCGCGCGGTTTGATGTCCTGTTCAATCAGGTTCAGGATGGCCGCTCCGGCTTGCAAACATTCGGTCTGCTTTTGCGGGGATTCGGCAGGAATCGAAGCGCTGTAGGGCAGTGCCATTCCGAGTGCCTCGATGGCAGACGCCATGGTGTTCGCCGTGTACATCCCCCCACAGGCGCCGGCTCCGGGGCAGGCGTTGCGCAGGATTTGTTTGCGCCTCGCCTCGTCGATGGAACCGGAAAGGTATTGGCCATAGCATTGAAAAGCCGATATCACATCGAGCTTGTCACCGTTTAAGGTGCCGGATCGGATCGTACCGCCATAGACCATGAGGGACGGGCGGTTGAGGCGGCCCATCGCAATCAGACAGCCGGGCATGTTTTTGTCACAACCGGGAACTGTAATGCAGGCGTCGTACCACTGGGCCCCCATGATGGTTTCGATGGAATCGGCAATCAGGTCGCGAGATTGCAATGAATAACTCATGCCTTCTGTACCCATCGAAATTCCGTCACTGACCCCAATCGTGTTGAACCTCATGCCCACGAGGCCCGCGGCAACAACACCTTCCTTGACCTTCGCTCCTAAGTCGTGGAGGTGCATATTGCAGGGATTGCCTTCATACCAGACACTGGCGATGCCTACCTGGGGCTTTTGCATATCTTCCTCGGACATGCCGGTTGCATAGAGCATGGCTTGCGAAGCGCCCTGAATCTTGGGCTGAGTAATTCGTCGGCTGTATTTATTGAGCACGTCTGCTGTCATGCGTTCTCTCGGGAAAACCGGTTCGGTGAAAATAAACTACAATCCACATTTTAAGGCGTCTTGCGTGGCGGGCAAGACGAGGAAGGCGGATTCATTTCCTCTTGCGGAAGCAACGCCGGCCGACTAGAAAACGAGGAGCGTTGTGATACGGGAGCGATGATACCGGGTTTTTTGAGAGCGAGGCATTGTTGGCACCGACACTACCCACACCCAAAATGTTTTATTTTGACTTGGGAAATGTTCTGCTGAAATTTTCCTGGGCCACAGCCTATCGCCAAATGTCAGAGGTGTCCGGGGTGCCCGTAAGCAAGATTCGCGAGATCCTCGAGGACGGTCGGGTTCAGGTGCGTTACGAATCCGGTGAGCTCAGTTCGCGGCAGTGTTGCGAGTTGTTTTGCCAGCAAACCGGGGCGGAAACAGACTGCGATTCCTTGTTGGAGGCCGGCAGTAATATGTTCCAATTGAATGTCGGTGTGGTGCCGGTCATCGTGCAACTCGCCCTGGCACGGCACCGTCTGGGTGTGCTTTCCAATACCTGCGAAGCGCACTGGCAGCACTGTCTTCAAAAGGGATTTGGTATCCTGCAATCTGTGTTTGAAATCTATATTCTTAGTTACGAAGTCAAAGCCATGAAACCTGATGAGGAAATTTATGCCGCCGCTGCAGAGGCTGCCCGTTTGTCACCACAGGAAATTTTCTTCATCGATGATATGGATGAAAACGTTGAAGCAGCTCGACGCTTTGGATTCGACGCGGTGCAGTATCAGTCTCCGCGGCAGGTTGAGGAAGATCTCCGGAGACGGGGTGTGCGATTTAACTACTGACGTCTTGTCTAGATGAGCGACCCGGAAAACCGACGACGGACCGGTGGACGGTTGGTGGCTGTCGGCAGGGACGCACTGAAAAGCAGGGTTTGCAAGGGTGCGTTGCCGTGGCGATCCAGGTTCGACCGGACCCATTGCTGAAATTAACGCAAGCGACTTACGTGCCTAAGAAACGCGTCGTCGAGTTGTTCGAGGTCCTTGCCAAAAGCGGAACGAAATTCCATCAACCGTTTGTCGGGCGAGTCGCTTCCCAGTGGCTGTTTGTGCGACAGCGTCTGCAGGTACGCGACAAACTGTTGGGGACGACTGCGGATAAGAAAGTACGCGAGCGCCCAGGATTCCGGATACGCTGTCCTGGCCAGATTGGCATCTTTGAATAATCCGTCGTCTTGAATCAGTTTCCGCATCGATCCCGGAATTCGAGTGGTGAGGTGTGCTTGGAACTCGCGCAAACGAACTTGGTTGACGGCTCCGATATTTCGCCAGCCACGAGAGCTTGTTAGGTCGGGGACTTCGAAGTACATCGCCATGCCCTCGCTCAGCCAGAGGGGAATATCAGCAAAACGTTGATGCATCCCGCAATTGAAGGCAATTTGGTGGGTCGCTTCGTGAATAATCGTCGCGACCGTCCGCTCCGTTTCGGGACCGACCAGCAAGCTGTTTATTTCCCGGGCAGTGAGATTTGCCCCGCCTCGTGCGCGTAGCGATTCCAGGCCTGTCAGGTCGTACATGGTGACCCGGTTGGTGTGCAGGCTGTAGTACCCGATGATCGATTGTGTTGCGTCGCCCAGTTCGGATGCCGCATACTGCTCGTAGGACCGCTGGTCCTTAAAAACGATGGCCACGAGAGGGAAGGTGGGTTCGTGTAACGTGAATCCGCGGCGTTTCCAGTAATTGTGAAAGACGCGATAAAGGCGTTCGTAAAGAACTCCACACCACTGGGCATAAGGTCGAGATGTGTTGTGGCAAACGAGATAATGAATCGTCTTGTGAATTTCAAAGTCTGCGGGTAATTCGGAAAGTAGTTGCTCAGACAGGGCACGTGCGTTGTAAGGCTTGAAAGGGAATCGACTGGTTTCTCGAGTCAGCAATTCCTGGGGCTGGATTGCCCATAGAAAACCGTCGGCAGTTAACACCAGGACTCCCCCGTCGGAAGCTTCCACGACAATGTCACCCGACAGATGGATGTTCCTGCCATCACGGCGCAGAACAATATCTTCCGCAGCGAACGCGTAGGGTGTCAGAGCCAGCAGTATTAAAATGATCCAGGCAGGTTTCATCCGTTTGGCCAGGGGGTCGATTAAAAAAGGTTGCGTGGGTTTACACGGTTCAGTCGGAGACCTGTCGCCTGGGCTGTGGTACGGCCCGAAACAGAGCGGAGTTTTCTCGCGTTCCAGGTCACCGGCAAAGGGTTGTTTCTCGTCGACCGACGACATCCTCCCCTTGTGTTGTTCCGGAAAACAACGACCAACGTGCCGATCCGTGCCTTTTTCACTACTATAGCTCATGCCCTGGAAGTTCAGAACATCGGACTCCGTGGGGGCTCGTGGGAGCTATTTCCAGCGTTGGAACGCCCAGAATGACGCCAGCATCATCACCATCAGTGTGCTGGTGTGCGCAAGGCAAATTCCGGCAACTTCTGCCTCCACCCCCGCGTGCAGCAGTCCAAAGATCCGGAAAGAGAGAAGGTCGACCCCCGGTGGGTTTACCAGTACGACTGCTCCCAAATCGGCCAATGAGATAGAGAGGCCGACGACCCATGCACAGGCAAGGGCTGGCAAGCGTTGGGGAATTGCGATGCGTAACATGCGTGCCCAGGAACCAGCGCCCTCGGTGGCCGCCACATCGAGCGGTTCGGAAGCAACCGTGCGCAGCGCTTGCCAAACGATGAAGAGACACCAGGGCAAACAGCGCATGCAAAGCGCAAGCCAGGGAGCCAGGATCGAATGGTCGTAAAGCCATGCCAGCACTTCTGTCCCTGGTTGGTTCAGCGTTGTGATCAACAGTTGACCGATGACGGGGCCTGGAAGCGATAACAAGGTGGCAATTACCAAGACCATCAGCAATTTTCCTCGTCGATGATTTCGCGCGCTCCATGCCAGGGGGATGGATAACACGACTGCTGCCGTAGTGGATAGCACACCAATTCCCAGTGACCAGCCGATTTCTCGGCCGTATCTCCAACGGTCAGGGCGAAAGAAATTGGCGTTGATTCCTACCGTGTCGAGAAATTTCCAGAACGACCAATGACGCACACGCGACTCGCCGATTTGGTCAACGACAACTCCCGCTTTGTAGGACAAGTTGCCAAAGGGTACTCCTGCCAACAACAATAAGCACAGTAAGACGATTGCCGTTGCCGGCCATCGCCACCGTCCCAGGCGAAATAGCAGGGGGCCGGAATCTGAAATCCTCCAGGGTCGCGGAACCAAACGTTCACAAAGCAGAACGGCCGTCAAGAATAAAGCCAGACAGAGTGACAGACAAGGTAACCATCCCAGTCCCGGTTCCAGTGAACTGGCACCAAGATAGAAGCCGGTGTACAAGTCTTCGGTAATGGTGCGAATCATGAAGAGATCGGTGACGGTCATTTCACTGGCCGTACTCACGATCACCCACAAGAAAGCCACGTAAATTCCTGAAGCGGCCTGTGGCAAAGTCACGCGCAGGAAAACCTGGAAAGGTTGAGTATCCAGTAAGGCACTTTCTTCCAGTTCGGCATCGACAAAGATCAGGCTGGCGCTCACGATGACCACCACCCAAGGGATTGCGGCCATCGAGTGGACCCAGATGGCACCTTTCCAGCCTTCCAGGACTGGCGGTGATTGCAGTGCTGAACAAATCAATGTGTACCAACCCTGGGAGCCAAAGCCTGCCTGCCACCCGGCACACTGGAAGTAGAGGGGTACGAAAAGCAGACTGCCCAGCAGGGCGAGCGCCAAGTGGCGTCCCCAGGTGTCGGTACGCACAAGCAGGATCGCAAGGCCTGTACCCAGGGGAAGGGCGATGCAACACACGGCGAAAGAGAGTAACAGGGTATTGAGGGTTAATCCATACAGACGCTCATCTGAGTTCAACGCCAGCCAGAACAGCACCCCCGTCAGAAGCCAGGCGATTGCGAGACCGAAGCGGCGTTGTGTATGGAATAAGTTCTGCATCCTACAGCATGCTGTCCGGATCAACGTCGACAATCCACTGGATTTTGTCGGGAGTGCGCAGGCCGCGGGTGGCCGCCGACACGATCTTTCGTAGCGCATCGCCAGTGTCGCCTTGCAGGATCATGTGGTAACGGTATTTTCCACGTATTTTGGCAAGCGGCGCTTCCGTGGGGCCAAGGAGTCTCGTCTCTACCTGTTGCTGGACGGCCTCCTGTCGAATGTCTGCCGCCATGCGTTCAGCGAACTGTTCTGCGAGGCTGTTTTCCGGGCCTCTCACCACCAGACGGATCATTGCGGTACATGGCGGATAGCCGAATTCCCGCCGCGATTCTAATTCGCGGCTGGCAAAAGAGTGATAGTCGTGTCTTGTTGCAGCTTGAATGGCCGGGTGATCATGGCTGAACGTTTGAACGAGCACCAGCCCACCTTTGTCACCTCGTCCCGTACGGCCGGCGACTTGCGTCACCAATTGAAACGTACGCTCCGCTGCGCGAAAGTCCGGCAGGTGCAGGGCGGTGTCGGCGTTGACGACCCCCACCAGAGTCACGTTGGGAAAGTCCAGCCCTTTGGCAATCATCTGGGTTCCCAGCAGGATTTGAATCTTGCCCTGGCGAAAAAGATTCAATGCCTCCTCATGACTGCCGTGTTTGCTCATCGAGTCAGAATCCATTCGCAAACACGATGCGGTTGGAAAAGAAGCGCGAACTTCCGCCTCCAGACGCTGGGTGCCCAGTCCGCTGTAGCGAATTCCGGGAGAGCTACAGGCTGGGCAGTGGATGGGAGCGTCGTCCATGAAATCGCAATAATGACACTTGGCTTTTTCACCCTGTCGGTGATGTGTCAAAGCGATGTCGCAATGGGGGCAACGGACCACTTCGCCACAGGCACGACACTGAATGTGTGTGGAAAATCCCCGGCGGTTGAGTAAGAGAATGACCTGGCCTCCTTTGCCGAGCGATGTTTGAATTGCCTGGCGCATCCGGCGGCTCAACGCCCCACGGCTGTAGCGGTCCCGATAGTCGAGTGTCAAGTCGATCGTTTGAACGTCGGGCAACTTCCGGTTCAGCGCCCGGCGAGGCAGTTCGAGCAACCGGTATTCTCCCTCGGTGGCCCGGTACCAGCTTTCCTGCGACGGGGTGGCTGACCCGAGTATCAGAGGAACCTGTTCGGCGGAAGCACGTTGAACGGCGACATCCCTCGCATGATAGCGAGGCGCCGTCTCTTGTTTGAAAGACGAATCATGTTCTTCGTCCAGAACAACAAGCCCCAAATGGGGTGTGGGAGCGAAGATGGCACTGCGAGCTCCCACCACTACTTGGATCTCGCCGCGAGCGATCCTGCTCCAATGCCAATGTCGTTCAACAGGGCTCATGTGGCTGTGCAGTACGGCGACATTTTCGAAACGACATCGAAATCGATGTTGAGTTTGCGGTGTGAGACTGATTTCCGGAACGAGAACAATCGCTTGACGTCCGTAACTGACGACTTCGCGAATGGCTTGGATGTAGACTTCGGTCTTGCCGCTTCCAGTGACGCCGTGCATCAAGAGCGTTTCGTGCCGTTGGCCCCGCAGCACTTCCAGGATGGAGTCAAGAGCGAGACGTTGATCGGAATTCAGTTGCAAGTCCGGTTCCTGCGCGACCACGGCTTCTTCGGGTTCATTGGCATGGACTCGTCGAGTCGTTGTTTGCACGAGCCCTTTTTTGCGCAACGCTCGGATCGGCCCCTCCGTGCATCCGACGGCTGTCGCCACGTGAGACTGCGGCAGCGGGTGCGGTGCATCTAACAGATAGCGGATGACTTGCTTCTGTTTATCGGAAAGTTTGTTCTGGTCGTTTGTGTATTTTTCAATCCGTTCAGCATCGACATCTAAAAAAATAACTTGCTTGGTGCCCGCACGTGCGCGGACCGCCATAGGGACAACCGCTTCGAGAACCTGGCCCCATGGGCACAGGTATCGCTGGGACATCCATTCCGTCAAACGGAGCATGGCCGGGGATAGAAGCGTGGTTGAATCGACAGTCTCCCCGACTTCTTTCAACTTTCGTCCAACCACCTCGCGAGTCGCGACATTCACACAGTAGCCAATCACCAACCGGTTGCTACGACCAAACGGAACTCGCACGCGGCGTCCCGCCTGCAGGCCGGCTCGCAGTTTTTCGGGAACAAGATAATCAAAAGGGCCTTCGGGCCCTACGGGCAACACGACTGACGCGACCAGAACTTGTCCCGCGTCGTCCAGTTCCCAAGGTGGTGGCTCGGTGTCGAACAGGTTTTGTTGATTGTCTGGCACGCCTGGTAAGTAATCCGCGGTTGTTGATACCGGTTGAATGTTACAGCAGCAGGAGGGAAAACTTCGGTGGAAGTGAATAGTTCAATGCTCTGCTTAACGAAGCATCTGTCCAGCAAAGGAATTTGGGGTAATAGCCGGTGATCCGTAGTCCCGTGACTGAATTCCCTGGTTGAGCTAACGCGACCGTGCGACAGCCTTCGAGTTGGCAGACATACATCAAGCGTATTCTGAACTCGTAATGATTCCTGGATTCGGTACCGAATACAACCCGTCGGGATTCGTCCGTAATGGAGCAGGAGCATCCAGGGTCAATTTGTCGACGCCGGGTGCAAATTCTTGATCGGATTCCAGCATGTCGTCATAAGTGACAACCTGTCCGGTGTGGCAGGCAAAACGGCCCATGGCGGTCACCAGGCTGGCCTCGGCACCTCGTTGCACTTCGTTGTGTGGTTTGTCTTCACGAATGGCCGCAATCAGATGATCCCATTCCAACTGATAAGGATTTGGCTCCGGTTGAGGAAACGCCCAGGCGAGGTCGTTACGTTTGCTGTTGTATCCCTGGTAGATTCGGCATTTGGAGGGAGTGTGTGCCGCGGTTGAAATGACTGCCGAGCCTTTGCTGCCCTGCGCATAACTGGCAAACTCGCCGTGACAGCCAGGCATTGTACGGCCGTCCAGAAAGAGCTTCGTCCCGTCAGGATAGGTATACTCTACCGAATAAACGTCAAAGTTTTGATCAATGTCGTTCCCGCGGTAGTGGCGCCCACCGGAACCCTTCGCCCGTATCGGCCAGGCGTCCTTCATCCAGCAGCATTCATCGATATTGTGGATGAGGAAATCGCTGAACGCTCCGCCACTGAGCCACAGGAAGCCGTGGAATTTACGGATCTGATAGTGTAGTTCGGAAATTTCTTCGGGTCGGGGAGGTACCGTCGCGCTGCCGGTAAGTCCTGCCATGCGATAGGCCCGCAAGGCGATGAGATCTCCGATTTCGCCAGCCTGGATGCGGTCGAATAATTCCCCGCGAGCGTCGCAGTGGCGGCACATCAGGCCTACGCCTACTTTGAGGTTTTTTTCGCGGGCTTGTTTTCCCAATGTCATCATTCGCTTCGATGTCGGTCCATCCACGGAAATTGGTTTTTCCATGAAGACATTGATTCCCTTTTCAATTGCATACGTGAAATGCACCCAACGAAAAGCAGGCGGTGTGGCAAAAATGGCGACATCACCCGGTGACAAGCAGTCGATGGCATGACGATAGGCGTCAAAGCCTGTGAATTGACGCTCCGGGGGTACGTTTATTTTCTCTTGTTCCGGAAAAGCTTCGGAGATCAATTTGAAACTGTTTTGCAAACGGTCGTCGAACACGTCGGCCATGGCGACCAGTTGCAGGGGGCCGTTTTCGACAGAGAGTGCATTCTTCGCCGCACCAGTACCACGCCCGCCACATCCAATGAGTGCTACACGGACGGTGTTGTTCTCCGCAGCGTGAACAGGGTGGATTGCGGTACTCGCAACGGCCGAGGCAGCCGCGACACAACTAGAATGCTTCAGGAAATGACGACGACTGGTCGGGGAATTGTTCGAATGGGTCATCGAAAGCGGCGTCCTTTACAATTGGAGTCGGGCCGGGTTGAACGCAGAACGAGTCAGGTTGAACGTCATTAAAATAGAGGCACACTAACAGGACACACACGACAGGAAATTGGCCGGCAGAAACTTTCACCTGGTCAGCCGCAGCAGAGCCGCAACGGTGATTTCTTCAAGCGTTTATTATCGTCGATCGATCATGTTGCTGGCAAGCGTAACCCCTGGCAGGATGACTGGAAATCTTCCCGGCGAGTTCCACGGGCTGACCAAGGGGGCTGCTGTCAGGAGCACGGTGTCCCCGTGTTTCACCGGTGATCGTCAAGAATCTCTTGAGACAGATCCACCGCCCCGGTGCCAGGAATGCAATCGGGTGCCCGCCCGTCCCGGTCCACCAGACCCTCTCAGTTCTCGGCAAGACAATAAAGGTGGCGTCGTCCTCGCAGAAACAGGTCGGAACCAGCGATGGCAGCCGATGCGCTGAAGCTGTCTTCCAGGTGGTTCAGTGACAAAGGTCGCAGTATCCCGTTGTGGCTGAAGACCGAGGTAACACCCTTCAAATCTGTCACGTAGATACGGTTGGCCGCCCCTACTGGAGACGCGTAGACATTTTGAATTCCAGAGAGACGAAAGGGACCGATTGTTTCTTCTCCGGTTTTTGCGTCCAGGCGGGTCAGGATTCCCTGGTAGTGGCGCAGGAAGTAGAGCTTGTTGCCGTAAAGCAGCGGCGAGGGGACGTAAGGTGTGCGTTGTGAGCGACTCCAGGCAACCTTGTCTGTTCCCGTGATGTCGCCTCGCGCTCCATCCAGGGTGATCGCCAGCATGGCACGCGTGTCGTAGCTGCTTCCGACATAGACCATGCCGTCGGAGGCGACGGGAGAAGCGACAATGTTTCGAGATAGGCCTCCGCATTCCCAAAGGACCCGGCCATCGGATAAGTCGTAACCTCGAACCCGGTTGGTGCCGCTGACGATCAGTTGAGACAAGCCGGCGTGTTGCACCACAATGGGCGTGGCCCACGATGTGACTTCGTCACGCTTGACTTTCCAACGCTGCCTGCCTGTTTCCTTGTCCAACGCAACCACAAACGATTTGCCTTCGTGGTCCCAGTTCATGACCAACACGTTACCGTAAAGTACCGGAGAACTGCCTTCGCCGTGCCCGTGACGACTTTGCATGTCGCCCATGTCCAGTTGCCAAACCACCGTTCCTGCTCGGTCCAGGCAGAAGAGTCCGTAGGAGCCGAAACAGGCAAATACGTGCCGGCCGTCGGTGACCGGTGAATTCGAGGCGAAACTGGCGGTGTAGTGTCCTCCCTCGTGGGGCAAGGCTTCACCCACATTTCGTTGCCAGACCACCTTTCCGTTACCCCGGTCGATTGCTAGAACGACGAACCGTTGACGACTGGTAACGGGAAGATTGTCGTGGGCACCCGGCGCATTGCTGTAAAACGGAGCGACTGGGTCACCGTACGGTACGGCGCAGGTGACGTAGACTCGATCTTGCCACACAATCGGTGTGGAGTGCCCCAGTCCGGGAAGCTGAACTTTCCAACGCACGTTCTCGTCTTCGCTCCACTGAACCGGTGGGTTGGCATCGGGTGCGACGCCCGTGCCCAGTGGTCCACGCCACTGGGGCCAGTAGGATTCTGCAGCGAACGGAATTTCCGGCAGTCCGAGAAACAGAATATAAGTGAGGACCGGCAAGGGGATTGAATGCCTTGCCAGCTGTCGTAAAAACTTGCAGCTGGGTCTGAACATCGGGGTTCTGTCTCCTTTTTGATTTGTAGCCCGCCCGGCAGAACGTTGGTGTCGTAAAACCATTGGCTGAGGCACCCCGGAATTCTATCATTGGTACCTCGGGGAAGGACAGGCAGAGGGTCCGCAGCCGGCTCCGGGCAACTTTCCATGTCAGCAGGCGAGGGATCCTGCGTCGGCAGCGTCATTTTGACAGGAAAAATCGAGGTTTGGCAGTATGACGCACCGTGACAACTGGTGCTATGCGCAGATTGTGGAATTAAATGGTTGCGCCGCTGACAGCGAAAGATGGAAGGGTATCAGCAAGACCAACGTCCGCTTTGTTCGTTGGAAATACCGTAGTGTGGAGGAAGATGCCGGTCTGCTAAAATGAAACCGAGAGGATGACTTTGATGAGGCTTGTCGATCGACGATCGACACTTTCGGACCTGCGGAGTTTGGTGACGGATTTTTACCCGTTGAGGGATCATGCGACTGGGAATATTTGGCGGTACTTTTGATCCTGTCCACCACGGCCATTTGATTCTGGCCGAGTGCTGCCGCGAGCAGTGCCAGTTGGACCAGGTTTGGTTCTTGCCGGCCGCGGTGCCCCCCCACAAGCAGACGAATGAGGTGACGTCCGCTGAACATCGCCTTCAAATGATGCAATTGGCTGTTGCGGGACACCCGGGTCTGGTCGTGTCCAGGATGGAAACGGAGCGGGCTGGAGTCAGTTATACAGTCGATACTCTAAAACAGATCGGCGGAGAGCAATCCGACGCTCAGCTTTATTTACTGATGGGAGCCGACACCCTGGCAGATTTGCCGAACTGGCGTCAGCCCGCAAACGTGTGCCAGCTTGCCACACCCGTTGTCGTACAACGGGCCGACTTTCCTGCTGCAGATTTCAGCGTGCTGGAAGATTTTGTGGACGAGCGGCGACTGGCAGAGATTCAAACGCATCTAGTCAACATGCCTGTCGTGCAGTTCAGCAGCAGCGATATCCGCCAGAAAATACGAGAAGGCCGGAGTGTTCGCTACCAGATTCCACGTGCTGTCGAGATGTACATCCAGACCAACGGCCTGTATCAGGAACCCGAGAGTTGAATTGTAATTTTGGCGGAGCGTTCCGTGACGAAACAACGCGTCGCCCGGCGCCTGATGGGAGGTATGCTCAGCTGGCACTTTGCTGATCTTGCTGTTTCAGGGGCAATCAGGTTAAGCAGCCTTTTGGCGGTGGATCCAACTTCCTAGCGTGCCCGTGATTTCCAACTGAGTGTGGGACGGTTCGTTAAGAATCGCCTCAACGACCGACTCCAATTGTTCGTCCGCACTTTGTGCCAGATCGACAAAAACCCATTTCTTGCCGCCAAATTCGCAGACCCCGCCGCCGTCCCCATCTAACCACTCGTGACGAATGGAGTACCCGAGTTGTTGGACGACGTTTAGACTTTGCTCTAAAAGTTCAACGGTATGCATCCCAGCTTTTCCATACCACCAGATCTGTAGTGTTACAGCACTTGAAGCGGTGATTATAGCGGCTTCTCTTTTAGTTATCGATACCGTTTCGACGATACCACCATTGCTGCTAACAGTTGATCCAACAAGGGTTTAAGGTGTTACCGTCAGGTAAAACAGTAAGATCAAACGGAGATGGTAAATAGGTGAAGCTGGTGGCCCCACTGGCAAAACATACGATTAAGTGATCGTTGCAGAAAGGCGAGGCGGAGTATGGCGTTGGACAACACGGAGCTGCAGGACCAGATCAGATGCCTGAAGCAACAGTTGATGGAAGCTCAGAAACTGACTGCACTGGGTGAGTTGCTGGGAACGACAACGCACGAGTTCAACAATGTGCTGATGAGCGTCATCAACTACGCCAAGATGGGGTTAAGGCACAAGGACGAGGCGACTCGTGACCGGGCCCTGCAGAAGATCCTGTCAGCAGGTGAAAGGGCTTCCAAGATTTCCAACAGCGTTCTCGGAATGGCTCGCAATCGTTCCCCCGGAATCGAACCTACCGACCTGACGAAAATTATCGAAGACACCTTGGTCTTACTCGAACGCGAACTCAATAAGTACCGGATTTCCGTGGAAAGACAGTTCAAGCCAGTTCCCGAAGCCCTGGTCAATGGGAATCAAATTCAGCAGGTATTACTAAACTTGTTGATTAATGGTCGCCAGGCCATGATTAAAGGGGGTCTGTTGACGATCGCCTTGCACTACGATCAGCAGAAGCACGCGGTCCATTTGATGGTCCGTGACACGGGAGCGGGGATACCGAGTGACAAACTACCGAAGATCTTTGATCGATTCTATACCACCAAGTCCGGTCCTGACGAAAGCGGAAAGGGCGGGACGGGATTGGGGCTCTCGGCGTGTCGTGATATTGTGGAATCGCACCAAGGCCGGATTCGAGTGGAGAGTACTGTAGGCAAGGGTACTGCTTTTATCATCATGTTGCCGGCGGCGGGTTCTCGGCCAGAAGCCCGGATACCAGTTGCGACTCCTGCAACGTTGCCCGTGGATTCTTCGCGGGTCTCATCGTGATCAGCGAAATCCAGCAATGAATCTCTTGGTGCGCAGCTTGGCAACGGAACTGTTGTTTGAGGGGTGCGCACTGTTCGGTGCCTGCAGGGTCCATCGATTTTTGTAAGGGTGCAGTTGCGGAGTCGATGCTCAGGCGACCCTTGGAATCTTGTATCCGAGTAAAAGTCTCAGGGACTTAATTCTGCCTGATACTCCTCCAAACGACCGTGGATGTCCATCAGGATTTTTTGTTCCAGTTGAAAATCCCGTCCCAAAGAGATCCATCCCTGGTTGCCCCCACCGGTCCGTCGTGTCGCTCCCCGGATATTTCGCCGCGTGACGAGGGAATTGTCGTGACGTGGCATCAGTTGGCCGGAGGACGAGAACTCCGGAGATGCGACAGCTTCAAGTTCCTTGAGCACGGTGACCTCGATGAAATAACCGTGTCGGTCCGGGGCCACCGTCACCACGGCTTGCCGACGGATGGTTTGTAACGTGGCGTGGGCCTTTTCGTGACCGGAGGCCGAGTCGCCTCGCCAGGGTTCCAGGTAAGTGGAGCCGATCCTTGGAAAGGTGTCGAGTTGTCCGTCGGTGAGGACATTTCCGATTGGTTGCACGCGCCGCTCCCGTTTGATACGGAAGTGGTCGTCGACCGAATCGACGATTTGGTTCCAGAGGAAATCACGGCTGAGCGAATTGACGTAAACCGGGTTGGGGAGAGTTTCTGGCGGGACGGGCAAATCAAATACGCCGAGTGTCGGGAAGTGGGCCGAGTACCCGCATCCACAGACAAACAAAATCAGCACGGACAAACGCGGTGCAAGACAACGCATGGGTTGTTTGAATACTCGAATCAGATTTACGGTTCATTGAGTGATGCAGTGGCCCAGCAAATGGGGCGGTAGTGTGGCGGAAAGCCGGGCTTGGTGCAAGATCACGTGCCGTGAAGAGCATCCACCGGAAGAGGGGTAAGAGTTTTTCACAAGCCGCTGCTAGCGGCGGCTTTTCGGAGATTCTGCATGCCGGTGATTTTTTCTGTGGAAATTTACGGTTTTGGAACACGCGTTGGGGAACTTCGCGCCCGCTGGGTGCGTCTCAGAGGGTGAGAGAACGCCGGTGGGGTTCTCCAGCCCACTTTATCATCACGGGGAAGCAGACCATGCGTTGTTCACGGAAATACTTTGCTCTTCTGGCGGTGCTATGGATGCAGTCGGGAGTGTTGGCTCAGGGATTACTCGTTGATGTGCACGACAGGACATTCCGGTTGCCACGTCCACCGGTTCGTCCGGAACCACATCCCCTGCCCCGGACTTCCTACCAGATTACCCGTTTGGCCATCGACGCAGCAATTCAAGATCAGGTTGCCAGGGTGCAGGTGTCACAAACGTTTTCCAATACGGGTAGGCGTGAACTGGAGGCCTCTTTCGTGTTTCCAATTCCCTACGACGGTGCGGTGACGAATATGACTTTCATGGTTGACGGAAAGGAATATCCCGCCAAGTTGCTGGACGCGAAGGAAGCTCGAGAAATCTACGAAGGCTACGTGCGTCAAAACAAGGACCCTGCTTTATTGGAGTGGCTGGGAAGCGGTATGTTCCAGACCAGCGTTTTTCCCGTTCCCGCTGGTCAGAAAAGAACCGTGACCTTGCGTTACACGCAACTTTGCCGTCAGTCGGGAGGTCTGAACGAGTTTCTTTTTCCGCTCAGCACTGCCAAGTACACTTCCAAGCCGCTCGAAGAGTTGAGTGTGCGTGTAACGATTCAGGGCAGCGCGCCCATCAAGAATTTGTATAGCTCGTCACATGACGTGAAGATCCAGCGGAAGGGAGAACGGCGGGCGATCCTTTCGTATCAAGTTCAGGATCAGGTTCCTGTTGCAGACTTCCGGATTTTTTACGATACGGCGGCGCGGCAAGTTGGCGCCAGTGTCATCAGCTATCGTCCTGATTCCAAAAGTGAAGGGTATTTTCTGTTGTTAGTCAGTCCCGAAATGAAAAAGCTGGACTCACCGCCCGTGTCCAAAACAGTTGTGTTTGTGCTGGACCGATCCGGAAGCATGGGAGGACAGAAGTTTGAGCAAGCACGTGAAGCTCTGGAGTTCGTGCTGAACAATCTGCGCGAAGGTGATACCTTCAATATTGTGGCATATGACAGCAAGGTGGAAAGTTTTCGGCCCGAGTTGCAACGGTTCGACCCGGAAATACGTGAAGAAGCGGTTGGTTTTGTGGAGGGGTTGCATGCCGGGGGCAGTACGAACATCGATGGGGCGTTGCAAACCACGTTGAAGTTGTTGAACGACGAACAACGTCCCACCTACGTGATCTTCCTCACGGATGGCCTGCCTACCGTGGGGGAAACCATGGAAGCTCGCATTGTCGCCAACGCCATGTCGGCTAACTTGGCGAGGGCCAGGATTTTCTCATTTGGCGTGGGATACGACGTCAACAGTCGGCTGTTGGACAAATTGTCTCGTACCGGTTTCGGTTTCAGCCAGTACGTGCGACCGGATGAAAATATTGAAGCAAGTGTTTCGCGTCTCTTCCGACGAATTGAGTCGCCTGTGCTGACCAACGTCACCCTGTCAGTCGAGTTGGACAGTGATCAGTCCCGGGGCCAAGCTTCTCTCGTGAATCGCGTCTACCCGCGGGGGGAAATGGACCTTTTCGCGGAAGAGCAACTGGTGGTGGTGGGCAGATATCGTCAAGGCGGTCAGGTTCAGGTGACAGTTCGAGGATCGATTGCGGATCAAAAACGAGTGTTTCATTTTCCGGTCGAATTGAAGCAGGAGTCGACTGACGATTCACATGCCTTTGTCGCCAAACTATGGGCCACCCGCCGCGTGGGTGAAATCATCGACGAGATTGATCTCAACGGCAAGAACCAGGAACTTGTTGACGAATTAGTTCGCCTGGCAACCCGGCACGGAATTGTCACGCCCTACACCTCCTTCCTGGCCGACGATTCGCCCGTTGCATTGGCTCAAAACAGGGCGGACCGTCTGAACACGGTTTCCCAGGATCTTGAACGCTTGCAAGAGCCAACGGGTAAGGCGGGATTTGACCAGAGAAGGAGTAAAGGCAAGTTCCTGGATGCTGTGAGGGCGCCGTCGTCCGGTTTCGCCTTCTATTCTCGACCAGACGACGACCAACGCGTTGCAGTCCGGAACGTGCGTTATATTGCTGGCAAAACGTTTTATCGGCGAGGAAAGACGTGGGTGGAATCTGAACTAGACGAAACCGAGCGCCAACAGGCCATTTCGGTGGAACGTTTTGGCGAGCAGTACTTCGAATTGATTCGGAAGCATGGACCCAGGCTGGCGAAGTACCTGGCCATCGACGAACCCATCACGGTGGTGATTGACAGTCAAGCCTATGCTTTCTGAGCAGATCCACTGCGGGATCTGTGGCTTGGCCAACCCGTCCCCCGGTTGTGACGGTCGGGGGGCCGCGTCGGGCTTGGTAGTTCCCCTCCCGCTGGGTCCGCCCTCCTGTACAAGACAGGATGGCAGCCTTGCCGGCAGTGGTTGTGGTGGCTTTTCGTGGTCGGAGCTGATGGTTTCAGGACACCTGAAATCGCACTTCTCCGCCCACGAGTACCGTGTCTGCCCTGCCCTTCAGTGAACGACCGAGGTAGGGTGTGTTGCAGCTTTTCGATCGAAAGCTGCTGCGTGTCACCGTCCACTGGTGATGAGGATCTATGATGGTGACATCGGCGTCGGCTCCGATTTCAAGGGTGCCTTTGGCAAGCCCGAGCACCCGGGCGGGGTTGACGGTGAGTTTCTCCAGGGCGGAATCCCAGTCCAGGTGTCCCGGTTCGATCAATTCTGAAATGACGAGTGCGAGCGCTGTCTCAAGGGCTGATATGCCGAACGGAGCCTGGTCGAGTTCCTGCATTTTCTTTTCGGAAGCCCGTGGAGCGTGACTGCTTGCGATCACATCCAGGGTTCCGTCCTGCAAACCAGCCACGCAGGCTTCGATACACCTTTGGTCGCGCAGCGGAGGATTCACTTTGCAATTGGAATTGAAAGATCGTAGCGATTCGTCGGTCAGGGAGAAATTGTGAGGCGAGACCTCGGCCGTGACGATGACTCCACGGGTTTTGGCTCGACGAATCAATTCGACACTTTCCGCACTTGAAATATTCATCAAATGCAGTCGGCCGCCTGTTGCCTCCGCCAGACGCAGGTCGCGAGCCGTCATCATGTCTTCGGCTTCGGTCGGTAAACCTTTCAAACCCAAAATCATCGACAACAAGCCGTCGTGCATGATGCCGTCATGCGTGAGTTCGAGAACCTCGGGGTGATTCAATATCGGCTTATCGAACATCAGGCAATATTCCAGGGCTCGTCGTAACAGCTCTGGATTGTGAATCGGACGTTCGGCGTCCGTAAATCCGATCGCGCCGGCTTCCACCAGCATGCCGATTTCGGCCAGCTCTTCACCTTTGCGATGTTTACTTACACAGGCCAGCACATGAACGTTGCAGTTCCGGGCCCGTTCCGCCTGATGTTGAACGAATTCGACACCCGCTTGTGTGTCGATGGGGGGATCGGTGTTGGGGATGCAGGCAATCGAAGTGAACCCGCCCGCTAGTGCAGCGGCCGTTCCGGTAGCAATTGTCTCATCTTCTTCCCAGCCAGGTTCCCGCAACTCAACGTGAAGGTCGATCAGTCCCGGAGATATGATTTTATCGGTCGCGTCAAGCACCACATCCTGGCCGTTTAAAGCTACGTCATAAGCGGCGATTTTTCCGTCTTCAATGAGTAAGTTTGTGACGCGATCGAGCTTTTGGACGGGGTCAATGACCCTTCCATTTTGAATGAGAATGCGAGGTTTGGTAGGGTGGTTCATGGACTAGCGTTCCCGGGATCCCGTCACCAACCACAAGACAGCCATCCGGACTGCCAGGCCGTTGGTGACCTGATCTAAAATGACGGAGTGCGGGCCGTCTGCTACATCAGGAGTCACCTCGACACCACGATTGATCGGTCCGGGAGCCATGATCAGGATGTCGTCCTTGGCTCTCCGCATTCGATCACCGTTCATGGCGTAGAGCAAAGCATATTCTCTGACGGACGGGAAAGGACGGGTGTATTGCCGTTCAAATTGAATTCGCAAAAGATTGAGTACATCACAGCGCGGCAAAATGTCATCCAGATTGTAGGCCACTTCCACGCCCAGTTCTTCCCAGCGACGCGACACCAGGGTCGACGGTCCGCACACGATGACATGCGCACCGAGTTTCATAAGACCCCAGATATTTGAACGTGCAGTTCTGCTGTGGGCGATGTCGCCCACCAATGCAACCGTCAAACCCGCCAGATTTACCCGATGCTCACGAATGGTTAAGATGTCGAGTAAACCTTGCGTTGGATGTTCGTGGGGTCCGTCACCGGCACTGATGACGGAGCACTCAATATTTTGGGCAAGTAGGTGGGGAGTGCCCGGGGTGGCGTGGCGAACGACAACGACATCGATATTCATCGCCTCGATGTTCTTGGCCGTGTCAATAAAGGTTTCCCCTTTGGACAGACTGCTTCCTGAGGAACTGAACTCGATGGTATCTGCCCCGAGTCGTCGGGCAGCCAGCGAAAAGCTGTTTCTGGTGCGAGTCGAGTTTTCAAAGAACAGGTTGGCGACGGTGTGATCGGACAGCACGTCGAGTTTTTTTTTGCAGCCCCGTGTAGCCTCTTTGAATCGTCCTGCCGTATCCAGAATGGTTGTAAGTTCCTCGGCAGACAGACTTTCCAGATCCAGCAAATGGGATCTGGTCCAGCTTTCAGGGATGACATCAATTTCGTCGAGTTCAAAACTCATCGCCTACCCACGGTTTGTTCCGAAAGAAGTCCTTTGTGCGATTTTAGCAGCGGTACGGAGGTACGCAACCTGTTCGAGGAAATGACTGCCCGCCCTAGGTGGGATTATACTGGCAAGAATAGAACTGTTGAGCTGAAGAAAGCGAAGGAAGTGGTAGTCCATTGTCGTGAAAAGTCTAATCTGGATCGTGTCATTGCCGGATTCGTGATGAGCAACCCCGCTGGCCGGGCTTTCACCGTACGGGTTTGACAACAAGGTTGCCCCACGGACCACCTGCCACAAAGGTAATTTTCAGGGGGATCAGGATTCTTCGAGGTATCCCAACAAGTGATGAGCTCTGACCCCCACCTCTTGCTCAGGACGACCAACCGTCAACTTCTGGCGAAGTGGCGGGCCGCCTTGGACCCACTGGATGGCGTTACCATCGGACATACCGGATCGGAGAAATTGGAACGGGAAATCGATGTGGTCCTGACGGACTCGGCGATCACGTCAGGAACCGACTGTCCTGAACTGGCGGACTTGGCGCAAGGGGAGGTGGGGGTTGTTTTGTTCGACACTCAGGGTCCTGCGGACGTTCATTTGCGGGCGGAGGCGACTGACCGCGAAATTCAGTTGGCCGTGTGCCTGCTCACCGAGATTGTTCGTTTACGCCGCCAGCAGAAACAAGGCGTTGAAATCCACAAGACACTCCGCCAGATGGCACTGACGGACTCGCTGACAGGGTTGCCCAACCGCCGAGCCTGGGAGGAACAGCTTCGGCTGCAGGTGGACCATGCAGATCAGATGGAACGCACGGTCTGTTTGACGGTTTACGACATTGATTTCTTCAAGGCGGTCAACGACCAGGCAGGGCATGCGACCGGGGACGTTGTGCTGAAAAAAGTAGCGGATGCGTTGGTGGCGGGTTTGCGGGAACCCGACTTTATCGCTCGGCTGGGAGGCGACGAGTTTGGCGTGTTGTTCGCCGGACTGGATTGGGAAGCGGCAGTCGGCGTCGTCGAACGGGTGCGAACTGCCTGCAGCCAGGCGTTACCTGACAGTCTTCCTCAGGTCACGCTAAGTGCCGGCTTCGCTTTCCATCGGAAAGGTGCACCAGCGAGCGCAGTGTCTCTTGCTGCCGACGAAGCTTTGCGGCAGGCAAAATCAGATGGGCGCGATAAGAAAGAAGTAAACCGGGGAATAGTTTCCGTGTGGCGGGTTCGACCTCGGGACCGCGCGATTCCGGCATCTTATCTCGCTACACGCCAGCGAGTGTTGAACAGCCAGATGATGGTAAGCAACAAAAATAGGTTGAGTAGCAAGCTAAACGCAGTGTAGCCAAAAAAGAAAAACCATTCACCTGACGCTTTCGTATCATCTACAAAATCCATGTATAAAGGGATTTGCGAGGCGGCATACAAGGGGCTGCTGATGGTCAGTAATTCGGCGACGGGCGTTGCTGCCTCGTAAAAAGTTTGTGTAAAAATCATCAGGGCCAGGGGAACACAAAACAGCAGAATGATGAACAGATAGGAGGTCATCATACTGTGCGAGGTTTTTCGAAAAATGACGGAACAGAAGAGTGCCAGCATCGCGGTCGTCACACAGGTGAGCAAGACGATAACCAGATAGGCAGCCAGGGCAAGCAGGTTGTTCCAGTAGGAAGAGACCATCACGCTGGCCAATAAAACCGGCCACAATAAAAACATCGTCAAGATACTGGAGACTCTCAGGCCGGCAATCAGTTTGCCCCACAGGATTTGCCAGGGTGTGATGGTGGTGGTCAGCAGCAAATCGAGCGTTTCACGTTCGCGTTCACTCGTGACGGTGCCTGCCGAAAAAACGGGACCGACCAGCATATTAAACACGATCACGTAACCGATGTACCAACCAGCATGGTCAGGATAGATGTACAGGTACAGGGCCATCAGCGGTATCGCCAGAAACATGCTGACCTGAATCACCAGGCGTAGCATGAGTGTGCCCTGACTGAAAATTTCACTGCGTATTTCTTTGTCGTAAACCGGGTTGGCGTTGTCCTGCAGCAGTTCGTCGCGTTTGGCGGGCGCAAACAGGCGATCCGGGAACTGGTCGCGCTGAATAACCAACCCGATCGCCTGTTGAGCCTCTTCTTCGATGTCGATGACTTCGTTGCCTTCGCTGCCGACGTCTGGAGGGCGGAGCAGACGCGCACTCGTGTTTATAAAGAGTGCTGTACAAATCGCACCACAGACAGCGGGCATCAAGCTGATGGTCATCAATAAACGAAACTTGCCGTCAGCCGCGAGGGCGTTCCAGAAAATGATTCCCAGCAGGGCCAGCGGCAGAATGAGCAGGTAGGAAACCACCAGGGACGAAGCTGTACGTTTAAAGAAGCTGCTGCAGGAAATACTGATCATGCCGAAGGTGATCACCGAGATGATCAGGCCAAGATAGGCTGCCAGCACCTCGTACATCGATACTCCGCCCAGAGGCAGACAAAGCATGACGATAGGCAATGAGGCAAAAATCAGGATGGCCAGATGAGTCAATGATGATAGCAGCTTGCCCAGCACGATGGCGTGCGGTTTCATCGGGCTGGCAAGCAGCATTTCGTAGGTTTTTTGCTCTTTCTCAAAAGTGATCGCGCCAGCTGCAAAACTGGGGGTCATGAGCGAAGCTAACACGTACTGTCCCAGAAAGAAGAGGTTGACCAGTTGTTTGGCCGCTTCGGGGTTGGTCGTCAGGTCCAGGCGTTCCTGTTGAGGCCAGGCAATGTATACCACTAGGCCCAGCAAGGCATTGTAGGCGAATAACAAAATGAATCCGCGGGTCATGCGCAGATTTGTCAGCAATCCGTGTTGCAAGACGGCATTCTCAAAGAGGTACATGTCTGCAATCCATCGGGATCTGGCCTCGGTTTCAACTTGAGCGAAAGTGCCTGGGACCGCTGGCAGGATCTCAACCTATCCCGGACGCGTCTCGTATCGGCATCTAATATTTCCTGGGTCGAATCCGGGCCTGGACTCGGCTGGGGAGCCCTTGGATTTTCAAGAATCCTTCTGCGTCGGTCTGGTCGTAGGAACCTCCCCCTTCCATGGTGGCCACGCCTGTGTCGTACAGGCTGTTGGGGCTGGAACGCCCATCGACCATAATGTTGCCTTTGTAAAGTTGCAGGCAGACCTCGCCTGTCACAGGTTTTTGGGCTTCCTGAAGGAACGACATCAGGGCATCCATTTTGGGGGTAAACCAAAATCCATAGTAAACCATTTCTGCGACTTCCGGGGCGAGTCGGTCTCGCAGGTGCAGGAGATCACGGTCGACCGTCAGTTGTTCAAGGACCATGTGAGCATCGTACAGGACGGTCATTCCCGGAGCTTCGTAGACACCACGACTTTTCATGCCGACGAACCGGTTTTCGACCATGTCGATGCGTCCCACGCCATTGCGGCCTGCAATTTCGTTGAGGGTTTGCACTACCTCCAGCGCAGAACATGGTTTGCCGTTCACCTCGACTGGGACCCCCGCTGCAAAGGCAATCCGAACTGTTTCGACCTGATCAGGCGCCTCTTGCGGAGAAACGGTCATACCGAAATCGACCAGTTCCACACCATTCATGTCAAGCTCTTCAAGTTTTCCTGCTTCATAACTGATGTGCAAACAGTTTTCGTCGGAACTGTACGGTTTTTCCGTCGACGCTTTGATCGGTATATTTTTTGCCTCGCAATAAGCAATCAATTCAGTTCTGCCTGGAAACGAATTGCGAAAACGTTCGAGCCGCCAGGGGGCGACGACCTGGATCTTGGGGTCCAGACTGTCCGCCGCTAGTTGGAAGCGGCATTGGTCGTTGCCTTTGCCCGTGGCTCCATGGGCGTAAGCTTCCGCACCCACTTCACGGGCTACCTGCAAGCAGGCCTTGGAAATCAAAGGGCGGGCGATGGCGGTACCCAGCAGGTAAATTGATTCGTACTTGGCTTGCCACTGCAGAACCGGAAAGGCGAAGTCTCGACAGAGTTCCTCTTGCGTATCGACGATCGCCGCGCTGGCTGCTCCCATGTCCCGTGCCTTCTGTAGTATGGCGTCACGGTCTTCACATGGTTGGCCGAGGTCGACGTAGACAGCGTGTACTTCGTACCCTTCGTCCTGTAGCCAGCCCAGAATGACCGACGTGTCCAAACCGCCAGAGTAGGCTAAAACACAACTTGGCATCTTGTGGGGATTTCCTTCGTGCTGGAGACAATGCTGGTGAAAAAATGACAAACAGTAGCGTCATTATGCGGGAGTTAACATGGAGATGTAGATACCGGCCGCTTGGTCACGGGGGAAGTTGCACCCCAGTCCGGTTCAACCTTTCCACATCTGGCACATCATAATCAATCTTTTACAGGCTATAAATACCCTGCCCGTGATGGGCTGAGCACGCTAGGATGGTGCTATGGATCAGGATCATATTATCAAGTTGGCTGAGCAGTTGGTCGGCGGCAGCTTGGACATTCCCCAGTTTGTGGAATGCCTCGGTGAAAACTCATCCGTCGAAATGGGTGATGTTACGTTGGATTTAGGCCGGGATCAACGCTGCGGCTTCCCGGAAGTTGTCTTCGGACAGGGAAAGACCATTGAATCACTGCGAAAGATATTTGCCCGGCTGATTGAAGCGGGACAACCTGTGCTCGCCACACACATTGACCAGCAGCAGGCTGAGTCGCTGCTGGCCGATTTTCCGGAGGCTCAGTACAACTCGCTGGCACGCACCGTCCGCTTTCCGGACCAGGCGGGTTCCCCGCTGGGACACGTCACCATCGTGACGGCAGGCACCAGTGATCGGCCTGTGGCTGAGGAAGCCTGTGAAACACTGCGCTGGATGAACGTTGAAGTCTCGATGATTTACGACGTAGGAGTGGCAGGGCCCCACCGGTTGCCCGCCAAGATCGAGATGTTGCGTCATGCCGATGTGGTCGTCGTCGTGGCGGGAATGGAAGGGGCTTTGCCCAGTGTTGTCGGGGGCTACGTTGCCTGCCCCGTGATCGGTGTGCCTACCAGTGTCGGTTACGGAGCAAGTTTGGGCGGGGTGGCCGCGCTCTTGAGTATGCTCAACAGTTGTGCAGCGAACGTGACGGTGGTTAACATCGATGCGGGATTTAAGGCGGCTTATGTTGCTGGCATGATCGCTACACAGAAACATCGCGCCCTGGATTCCTCGGATGGTTGAGCTTCCATCGAGTCAAGCGACTCGTACGTCCAACCGGATCATGAGTTGACATTGGTGACATGAGTCCCTCACAAGACAACTCGGAGGCCTCTTTACCCCGCTTGAACGGACGGCCTGTCGAGAGTCACAAGGGTGACTACGGACGTGTTTTGCTGATAGGTGGCTCACGCGGAATGGTGGGTGCCGTTGCCTTGTCGGGAAAAGCTGCATTACGGAGTGGAGCGGGGCTGGTAACACTTGCCGTTCCAGAACCATGTCTCGACCTGGCAGCCGCATTCGAGCCATGCTACATGACTGCCATGTTGCCTGCCGACCGCGAGGGCCGGATTTCGGTTTCCGCCCGAACCTGCCTGGAACGACTGGTCAGTTCGGCGACGGTGATCGGCTGTGGTCCGGGTTTAGGGCGTTCGAAAGAGATCACTGAATTGGTAAAGTGGCTTTACAGGACTGCCCAGCAACCCGTGGTGCTGGATGCCGATGCTTTGAACGCTCTGGCGGAATCCCCCGAAGTGGTGTGGCAAGCAGGTGGGCCGCGCATCTTGACGCCACACCCGGGCGAGTTCGACCGTCTGATCCAGGCAATGGGACTGCAGGGTGAGGATGCTACCGCGCAGGCTGAACAGTTGGCTCGCAAGAGCCGGGCTGTGGTGGTGCTGAAAGGGCACCGCACCCTGGTGACCGACGGCTGTCGCTCGAGCCGCAATCCGACCGGAAATCCGGGAATGGCGACGGGCGGTTCCGGGGACGTGTTGTTGGGGGTCATCACGGCACTGATCGGGCAGAAAATGGCATGCTACGAGGCGGCCCGTCTGGGGGTTTACCTGCATGGACGAGCCGGCGATTTGGCCGCCCAGGAGCAAGGACAGATTTCAATGATTGCCAGCGACCTGATCGAATTTTTATCTCTGGCATTCAAAGAGCACCATGGCGGTCAGGGAGACTAGCGGGTAAATTAGCCGTCGGCTGAAGTCCTGTTCGGTTCATTCTCTTGGAATTTCCCCTGTCTGCTGGTTAGGGATGGCTGGGCTGTATCGTGGAACTGTTGCGCAGCATTGACGATTTACAAAACGAGCATCGGCATGGGGCCCTGTCGATCGGCAACTTCGACGGAGTGCATCTGGGGCACGCACGAATTGTGGAACGCCTGTGTGCGATATCAAGAAAAGTTGCGGGTCCGTCGGTCGTGTTCACGTTTGATCCACACCCGGTACGTATTTTACGTCCAAAATCGGCGCCACCCCCTCTGACCTGGACCGAAAGAAAGGCGGAACTTCTGGCCCGCCTGGGAGTCGATGTGCTGGTCGCCTATCCGACTGATGAAACATTTCTTACGCTCACCGCTAAACAATTTTTTTTCCAGGTGGTTTTGGGACAAGTGGCGGCACGGGCGGTTGTCGAAGGCCCTAACTTTTTTTTTGGTCAGAATCGCGAAGGTAATGTTACGACGTTACAGCACTGGTGTGACGAGCACGAAGTGTCGTTAGAAGTGGTTGAGCCTCTGCAGGTTGGGGAAAGCTACATTTCCAGTAGTCGCATTCGCGAGCTGATCCGGCTGGGCGACGTGACACAGGCACGCGAGTTGCTCACCCAGCCATATCGAATACGGGGCATGGTGACCCACGGCGTGGGTCGCGGTGCGAGCATCGGGTTTCCGACGGCGAATGTGGAGGCAATTGACACCTTGTTGCCGGGCCAGGGGGTCTATGCGGGGATGGCACAGACCAGTCAGGCCAGGCACCCGGCTGCGGTGAACATCGGTCCCAACCCGACTTTCGGAGAAGAAAAATCGAAGGTTGAGGTTCATCTGATTGGCTTTGAAGGCAATCTCTATGGCCAACCGTTGGAGCTTGACTTTTTTTCCCGACTACGTGACATTCAACCGTTTGATTCCGTATCTGCTTTGCAGGAGCAATTGCAGCAGGATGTAGAACAGGCTCAATCCATAGTAGAAAACGAGTAAAGGGCGACAGGAAAATTTGTAGAAGCCAGACACCCACATTTTTCCAAGGTACTGTCTTTTGGCCCGTTGGGATGTCGGTCGTCGTGCTCCCTGAGTGCTATGAGGTGTTGTGCAAAAGCGGGAAGTAATGTGAGTTACCATTGAGGGGTTTCTCGGAAGTAAGCAGAAAGAGAATACATGGGAATCGACTGGGAACAATTCAAATTGATTGTGGGTCAGCATCAACATTTCTTGTTGACCAGCCACATTCGGCCAGACTGCGACGCACTGGGAAGTGAATTGGGTATGGCGGGGATACTGGAATCGCTGGGTAAACAGGTGTTGATTGTCAATGGTCAGGCAACGCCGCCGAATCTGGCTTTCATCGACCCGTCCAGTAAGATTCGGGTGATCGGCGAAGATGTGACAGCGGATGACCTGAAAGGAGTCGAGGTGCTCATGGTGTTGGACACGAGTGCCTGGGCCCAGTTGGGACCGATGGGAGAGATTTTGCGAGGCACTGAGGCTAAAAAGGTTGTTTTCGATCATCATGTTAGTGAAGATGACCTGGGGGCAATCGCTTTGAAAGACACCCAGGCCGAAGCGACCGGGCGGCTGGTAGCGCAGGCGGCGGCGCACTTAGGAGTTGAAATCACTCCTGAGCTTGCCATGCCTCTCTACGCTGCGATCGCCACCGATACGGGCTGGTTTCGTTTCGGTTCGACCACCAACACCACGATGCGGGTGGCCGGCAATTTGATCGAAGCGGGAGCAGATCCCACGAAGATATTTGCGGATCTCTATGAGCAGGACACCATCGGTCGCGTGAAGCTGCGAGGCCGGATTCTGGAGCGATTTACCACGGAGCTTGAAGGACGGTTGATCCATACTTATGTTTTGGCAGATGACTTTGTTCAAACCGGAGCCCTGCCGAGCGACACGGAAGACGTGATCAACATGGGATTTGGCGTTGTGGGCACTGAGTTTGCGGTGATCCTCGTCGGACAGCAGACAGGAGGATTCAAAATTAGTTTCCGCAGTCGCTGTGACGCTGCAGCCAACCAGTTGGCGGAGCAATTCGGTGGCGGTGGGCATCGGGCTGCCGCCGGAGCGTTCATCGAAGAGTCTTTTGAGATTGCCCAGTCCCGCGTACTTGACGCTGTTCGCTCGGCCATGCAATAATCAGCGGCAGCTTACACCTTCCCGCCGAAGCTTGCTTTCCCGCCTATTTCTCTCTCGCTACGCAAAATCTGAGTCAACTTTCATGGATGTAAACAAGGACGTCGATTCAACGGAAGAATCGAATCAGACGGACGCTGCCCGTCGTCAACTGACGGTGGCTGCGCTCACCGGGTGCGTGACCGCCGTGGTCGGATTTTTTCCATTCGCTGCGGGCTTAGCTGCGTTTTTAAGTCCCTTGTACCGCAAAGAGAAGCTGCCAACTGTGGCGGGAACCGAGACGGTCAGTAAAACGAATTTTGTCTGCTCTTTGAGTGCGCTGCAGATGGATGCACCGCCACAGCGATTTAAAGTCAAGGGCGACCAATTCAATGCCTGGAATTTTGAGGCGCATCAGGATGTCGGGGATGTCTTCGTGCGCCGGACTGCACCGGACCAGGTCCGGGTGTTAAACGCCACCTGCCCGCACGCCGGTTGTGCGGTCGCCTGCAATGGTACCGCGTTTATCTGCCCCTGCCACAACAGTTCTTTTGATCTCGATGGGGAAAAACTGAAGAGCGATTCGGGACGGGAAAATCCCAGTCCCCGGAGCATGGATGCGCTCGAAGTTGACCCGCAGAAGTTGGCTGAAGGAGAAGTCTGGATCGAGTTTCAGAATTTCTACACTGGACGCGAGGATCGGAAGCCGAAGACATGAGGTCGCTACTTCTCGGGTTGCACGCCTGGCTTGACGAACGGACTGGATTTCAACAACAGTACGAAGATGCGCTCTACGAGAATGTCCCGGGCGGATCTCGCTGGATTTATGTAACCGGCAGCATGCTGGTGCTGGCCTTTGTGACGCAGGTCGTGACAGGGTTCGCTCTTTGGATGTTCTACAGTCCCGGCAGCCAGAACGCCTGGGAAAGTGTGTTTTGGATTCAAACACAAGTCCCTGGCGGTTGGTTCCTGAGAGGCGTTCATCATTACATGTCGAACGCCATGATGGTGATTTTGCCTTTGCATCTGTTGCAAGTCGTGCTTTTTAAAGCCTATGTGAAACCGCGCGAAATCAACTTCTGGATGGGGTTGGTACTGATGCTTTTGGTGATGGGTCTGGGGTTGACCGGTTACCTGCTGCCCTGGGATCAAAAGGGGTATTGGGCCACCAAGGTGGCCACCGAGTTAATGTCTCTGCCACCGGGTGGCGAAATGATTCAGAAACTGGTCGTCGGCGGTATCGAGTATGGCCATCACACCCTGACGCGGTTTTTTGCCCTGCATGCCGGTTTGCTGCCCACGTTACTGGTTCTGGTATTGGCTTTTCATGTGGCATTGTTTCGTCGGCACGGAATCACGGTTCCGAATCCCGGTCGGCGCGCGGACGAATATTTCTGGCCCCGGCAGGTTCTCAAGGACGCCGTGGCTTGTGGCGTGATGTTGATCGTGGTGACGGGCATGGTGCTCTATCACCATGGTGCTGCGTTAGGGCCACCAGCGGAACCATTGGAGACATTTGGCGCGGCGCGCCCGGAGTGGTATTACCTGTTCCTGTTTCAGCTGTTGAAGAAATTTGAAAATGAGTTCATCGGGGCAATTGTCGTGCCCGGCGTGGTGATGTTGTTTTTGTTTTCCATGCCCTTGTTGGCCAATCGCATACGCTTTGCCCACATCGTGAATGTGGTGATGTTGTTTGTGCTTCTGGGTGGCGCAGCTTACTTGACGTACGAAGCAATTTATCATGACCGGTTGGCACAGCAGGAGTTGAATCCACCTGAGAATGTGGACGAACGGGCGTTGTATTTTGAACGCCGTGAAGCTTCCCTGAAATTCATTGTTTCCCAGGCCCAGGCCCAACGTGAGTTTAAAAGAGCTCAGGAACTGGTTGAATTTTTTGGGATTCCCAAGGAAGGGGCAGCAAGCGGTTTGTTGAAGCATGACCCGGAAATACAAGGTCCCCGTTTATTTGCCAGCCACTGTGCCAGTTGCCACAGTTACGAAAACCCCGAGTACGAAAACCCCGAGTCGAGCAACCAGGAATACCAGGAAAACAGGATCCTCGGACCGCCCGCACCTCGAGATGAACAAGGGGAACCGCTAGCCGATCCACTGCCCTACGGTGCTCCCAACCTCTACGGGTTTGCCAACCGCCAGTGGTTTCGTCGCATACTCGATCCTGCCGACCAGGGGATTGCCGGAGATCACATGTTTGGAAACACGGCGCATCGCGACGGAGAGATGGTCACGTTCGTACAGGAAGAATTAACTGATCTGAGTGATCCGCAGCAAACGCTGGTGGATGATATCGTGGCCGCGCTGTCAGCAGAAGCCAAGTTAAAAGGTCAACAGCAGGCCGATCAAGTCGCACAGCAGGACGGCACGATTCAACGTGGTATCGCCGCGCTTGGCGAGGCTGTCGATTCTCAATCCTGTCTCGATTGTCACTGCTTTCACAATGACGAGGGAGGAATGGCTCCCGATCTTTCGAATTATGGAAGCCTGGAATGGTTGACCAGTTTTATTGCCGATCCCGAGCAGGAACGATTTTACGGGTACGACTCGGAAATGAACGATCGGATGCCCAGTTTTGCCAGGCATCCTCACGATCCCAAACTCAATTTGCTCACACGACGGGAAATTGATTTGATTGCCAGGTGGTTGCGTGGTGACGACCGCGATCTTGCCACCAGTCATCTCCGGGGGCAGTTGGCACCCTAGCGACTCGTTTGCCGGGGACTCCTTCCAAGTCGGGCCGACCCCTGTTCACCCGGAGGCGGGAATCCGTCTACCGCTGACCTGCGAGTCACTGCAAGCTCTGCTGGCACGCCGGCAGTCTTTCACTCGACTTATTCTCCGCTGCAGGCAGAATCAGTACAGTTTAACAGTCGGTTTGACGATCGTAGGAGCGTGTAGATACGTTCCAGGTTGGTCAGTCATCCGGGCATGCCATGTGGTGTAATAGTTGTCAGCAAGAAGTTCCGGGAGTTGTTACCCCTGAGGACTCGGGAAATCTGTCTTGCGCCCGTTGTAGTCAAACCGTGGCAAATCACTGGGGAGACGACGTGAGTCGTGATGCAGAGGCCATTGACGAATGCGACTTCAATCTCGACGAGGAACCTGTTGAGAGAGATCCAGGTGGCGAAGCTGACCCCGTGTTATCCGGCTATCAGGATTCAACGGATCTTGAATTTGATTGGGAACTGAACGACGACGTCAACACGCTGGAAAGAATTTACAGAGACCTTTCGGGAATTGGGAATTGCGGGCCTCTTTCACAGGATCAAGGTGGTCCAGTGCATGACTCGCTGGCTGCCAATCCGGTTCATTACCCGGCGGTCGCGTCGAGCATGTCATCATCACCGCCGCTGGTGGTGGCACCGCGGGCGGTTCCGGTGGCCGATAAAAGCATTCATTTCTTTTCCTGGTCCGCTCTGACGCTGGGTTTGATGGCTGTCGTTTGTGGCGGTTCCCTCATGGCTTGGGCTTATTTTGGCGCCCGCAGCGAATTGTGGACGATGGGAGTTGTCGCGGCAGGTATTGGGCAGATAAGCTTGTTGATAGGGCTCATTCTGCACCTCGACAAGTTATGGCACAGCAGTCGTGAAAACTCGCAAACGTTAGGTTCGTTGCATTATCGCCTTGCCGATCTGCGCCATACAACGAGCATGTTGCACTCGTCCTCCCAAACGGAGGCCACCGTACCGCAGATCCACATCGATGCCGCGGTGAAAACGGAGGCAAAGCTGGCCAGCCTCAAAGGCCAGTTGGACCAGTTGACTTCCCAGGTGCAGCAGCAACAAGCTTGATTGGCCGAGCAGGCCAAACGCGCTCCGTCGATAGGTGTGCCAGTGGCAATGCGGAATGTTTCATGCGCTGGAGTGTCGTCAGTACGTGCTGTTTCAGCGGAGTAGATTGTGTTTCTGAGCAGATTCTCCGTCGAGTCAAAAGAGCCTGTGATGTTTTCGCGGGGGAGATGTAGAGTGCCGATGCACCCGAACGCTTCGAAGACCGAACAAAGGTAAACCGGTAACGTCACGAATCGTGACCCGGTTGCCTGCGCAGGGCGGTCATTGCGATTCCGCCAAACTGACGGGCCGGATTCTGGATTCAGGATCTCAACGGATGCCGCCCCTTCGGGGCAATGCCCTTCAGCGAGGTCCTTGACGTCCTGTTCCGGGGACGAGTGTCGTGAAGGAACTTGGCTGAGGGTCGGAAGCCTGTGTTTCCAAAGAGAGGTTGGAGATTGTTCCTGGCAGGTCACGGGCTGGCTTTTGGCTAGGTCAGCTTTTGTCGTATCTCATCGACACAATCCGCAAGGTTCACCCGGGATTGTTCCAGGGAGTCACGATCCCGGATGGTGACGGTATTGTCTTCGACGGTCTGGCCGTCAACGGTGATGCAGTAGGGTGTGCCCACCTCGTCCTGCCGTCGATAACGCCGGCCGACAGCTCCTTTTTCGTCATAGAACACGTTGAAATGCGGTTTCAGATCTCGATAGATTTGTTTGGCCAGTTCCGGCATCCCATCTTTCTTGACGAGTGGGAAAATGGCCGCCTTGACCGGAGCCAGACGCGGATGGAGTCGTAAGACAGTGCGGGTCTGAAGCTTGCCTTTCTCGTCGGGAGCTTTATCTTCTGTAAAGGCTTCGCACAAAAATGCCAGGGTGGCGCGATCGGCACCTGCGGATGGTTCAATGACATGCGGTGTGTATTTTTCGCCACTGAGGTCGTCGCGGTAGTTCAGATCTTTTCCACTACCGCGCCATTTCGGTTGGCCGTGCTCATTCAATTCGACCTCAAGAGGATTGGTGTTTGGATCCAGCTTTCCTTCCATGTGACTCCGTAAATCAAAGTCGCCCCGGTGAGCGATTCCCTCTAATTCGCCATATTCGCCTGCGGGTAGGAACGGGAAGGCGTACTCGATATCACCCGTCCCGGTGGAGTAATGGCTCAATTCGTCGGCATCGTGGTCACGTAATTGCAAACGTTCTCGATCCAGGCCCAGATCCAGATACCATTGAAAACGACGGTCCCGCCAATATTGGTACCACTCGCGCGATGAATCCGGATGGCAGAAGAACTCGATTTCCATTTGTTCGAATTCTCGTGATCGAAAAGTGAAATTGCGAGGAGTGATTTCATTGCGGAAGCTTTTGCCGATCTGGGCGATTCCAAAGGGGATGCGGACCCTTGTACTATCGAGGATGTTTTTAAAGTTGACAAAGATCCCCTGGGCTGTTTCGGGACGTAAAAATGCCGCATCGTCATCACTGCCAAGCGCGCCGACGATCGTCTTGAACATCAAGTTGAACTCTCGCGGATCAGTCAATGTTCCCAGTTCTTTGGCGTTCGGTCCGAGGACCTGCATCAAGTCGTCGACGGACGTGAGGGAGACGATATTGCCATCCCACTGCAACTGTTCGGCGTCCTTATTGCGCAAGTTGAAGAATTTCAGTGCGTGGCGTTGGATATCGTCCTGTTCATCCTCGGCCTGGGTGGTCACGAAGATTGTTTTGCCCTTGGCTGTCACCCAGCGGCCTCGCAGTTGATCGTGACGATACCTCTTTTTGGATTCTCGGCAGTCGACCATGTAGTCGTGGAACAGATCGTAGTGTCCCGAGCACTTCCAGATTTGAGGGTGCATGATGATCGTTGAGTCCAGGCCAACCATTTCGTAGGCGCCGGGAGCGCCGGGCTGTGGGCTCAGGTCGTCATGGGCGGTGATCATGTCCCGCCACCAGGCTTCTTTGACGTTGCGTTTCAGCTCGACACCCAACGGTCCATAATCCCAGAAACCGTTCAATCCCCCGTAGATTTCGCTGGATTGGAAAAGATACCCGCGCCTTTTACAAAGGGAGACGAGTTGGTCCATTTTCATGGTAAATCCGGTTCTGTAATGGTGGATGAGTTGGATGCTGAGGCACCAGTCTAACCGGAATCGTTGGCGACAGTCCATGGGAGAACCGGTGCGTGCACCGCCTGCTAAACGCGTTCTTGTGGGAATGCGGTTTACTAAATAAAACGAAATGGACGAGTCTACGACGAATTGATTGAAGCGGTGGTTTCTGTGGAATCCTTGTGTCCATGGAGGAACAATTTCAGTTGTCCGTCCGGGCTCTCCGTTGCCGTCGGGGCTTTCCTGCCGCTGTTGGTGAAGTACAGAAAACATTAGGATGCGGTGTGCCATTCCGTTGTTTTCTCTGATACGTTTGGCTGGAGTGACTTTTACAATGATGACCGTTGACAAATCTCGGGACCGGGTTCGATCGATGTTCGGACAAATTGCTCCGCAATACGATCGTATGAACCACCTGCTGTCATTCCAAGTCGATCGTTATTGGCGTTGGCGGACCGTTCGCAAAGTGCGGCCGGCAGGGAATGATCCGGTACTTGACGTCTGCTGTGGAACGGGAGACCTGGCCCTGGCGTACCATCGTGTGACAGCGGGCCGGGTTCGGGTGGTTGCTACGGACTTCTGTCCGGAAATGCTCGAGATTGGCGAACGAAAAAAACGGAACGCCGGAATCGACAGTCAACTTCAGTTCATGCAGGCCGATACCGAGGAACTGCCGTTCAGTAATAATACGTTTCAAATCGTCTCGGTTGCTTTCGGTTTGCGCAACGTGAGTGACACGGACCGTGGCTTGGGGGAGATGGTGCGAGTGTGCATGGAGAGTGGTCGCGTTGCGATCCTCGAATTCTCCATGCCTCAGCGACAACCGATTCAAGGGATTTATCGTTGGTATTTTCGTAACGTGCTGCCGAAAATTGGCCAATGGTTGGCCCGGAACGAGCTTGACGCGTACAATTATCTTCCGGAAAGCGTGGGGGATTTTCCCAGTGGCCAGGCGCTGGCCGACCGCATGACGCAGGCGGGGTTGGGAGGGGTGAAAATTTACCCGCTGACTTTCGGGGTTGCGACACTTTATGTGGGGACAAAATGATGCATCCTTTGGTGTTGGCCAT
>Ga0310123_10000252_pt1 | contig 47810 bp, 34 predicted proteins | sample CB6_AW_1057_MG_FD_203505 | JGI IMG/M metagenome (GOLD analysis project Ga0310123, IMG submission 203505) | Marine microbial communities from Western Arctic Ocean, Canada - CB6_AW_1057 | ecosystem: Environmental > Aquatic > Marine > Oceanic | place: Canada: Western Arctic Ocean | collected... | reverse complement strand
CCAGGTCTTACCGGGTGAACCACCCGTAATGCTCGACTGCGCCCATAACCGCGCCTCGGCCAAGCATTTGGCGGAGACGCTACAAGACTATTTTCCCGGCTTGCCGAAGGTGCTTGTCTTCGGCGCTATGTGCGACAAAGACGTGTCCGGGATGTTCGCTGAACTGCTACCTGCTTGCAGCGCAGCCATCATGACATCCATCGAGGCACCGCGCGCCATGCGCCCGCGCGACCTCGTTCAGGCAGCGGAGAAGTATGATTGCACGGCCTCGCAAGCCAACGATATGTTAAGTGCGCTCGCTCAGGCTAAAAATGCTGCTACGCCTGCGGGCTTAGTTATAGTGACGGGTAGCGTAGCCCTGGCGGGTGTGGCGCACGCCGCATTGACAAAATCCTCCACCCCTGCCAGTATAATTGCCACGCCCAACCGCCATGACCACTAACCCTGCGGCTAGAAACACCCAGACTAAACGTCAGCGCGCAATTGGCCTGCTCGCCGCTCTCGGCAGCATAGATGCGCTCTATCTCACCTGGATCAAGGTTAGCGACGCAAAGGCGGCCTGCGCCAGCCTAGGAGATTGTGAGGCAGTCAACACCAGTATCTATTCCGAAATTATCGGGGTACCGGTGGCGATGCTCGGACTGGCAATGTACGTGCTCATCGTCGTTCTGGTCTGGCTGGAGGCCCGCCGACCCGAATTGACCGAGTGGGTACAGCTAGCAGTGTTCGGCCTAGCGCTGGTCGGGCTGATTTTTTCAGGATGGCTTACTTATGTGGAGATTGAAATCTTGCAGGCAATTTGCCCGTACTGTGTTATCTCGGCGGTGCTAATTGGCGCGATATTTGCGCTTTCAGTGATTGGTCTGGTGCAAGGGACCGCAATGACAGATTGACTGAACCTGCCAGCAGCAAGCAGTCATCACTAGTCGCGACGGTTAGTAAGTGTACGCTGCAACAATTCCTCCCGCGCATTGCCCCTCGTTTTTTTTCGCTTTTTTCGTGCTGAGCGCTCCGCATCCGGTTGACCTTCCATAGCAGCACGCAGCGCCAGTTCCATCGCGGTAGCCGGCTTCACTTCGTCCTCACCTTCATCCACGACCTGCTGCTCGAGCGTACGCATACTTAAGTCAATCTGTCTTTTCTTACGATTCACCCCGATTACTTGCGCCTCCACTTCCTCACCCAAAGTAACCACTTCATCCGGGTGCGCCACCCGTCCGGTGGTAATTTCGCGTACATGCACCAATCCTGGACGTTCCGCACCGATATCGACAAAGGCGCCAAATTTCTCCAAGCGTACTACCTTGCCCAAATAAACCTGCCCGGGGTTCAGGTCTTGCCATTCAACAGCCAGAGGCTCCTGCAATGTGAGGGTCAGGCGATTCGCTTTTTGCTCCACTCGCCTCACCCACACTGTAATTTCCTGCCCAACTTGAAACTTATCGCCCCCATTGATATCCTTCTTATCGTTCAGATCAGAGATGTGCACGAGGCCATCTCGATCCACTCCAACGTCAACTATAATACCGAAAATCTCAACGCTGCTCACCGTGCCTTGCAGCCGCATCTTCGGGCGCAGGCCTGCCAGATTTTTCGGTTGGCTGGTTACAGCAGATGTATCTTCAGTCACAATACTGGTCGTCTTTAGGGAGCTTGCTTTATCGAGAGGTATCAGAGTGCAGTGTGACAGACGGGCACACTTTCCCATCCGCCGAAATCGATAGACCGCCGCGCGCGCAGATTATACTGAGAAGTGCCCCAGCTGTCAATTCCGCCTTTTGCCCTAATTCAAGGTATAATCCGGCGGCGCATCCACATGTTGCGCAGGCCAAACAGGTCGTCTGGAGAGCAAAGTTGCGGGAATTAATTACTGGGGCGGGAGGATTCGTGGGCAGCCACCTAGCCGAGCACTTGCTGCGCACTACGGACCACACGGTGTGTGGTTGCGGCCTCTCGCCGAAACCAACAGTACCTGTTGAGCACCCGCTGCTTCATCGGCAGCTCGACCTGACCGACGCGGCAGCCACCAGTGATTATATTGCGGAAATCCATCCGGACCGCATTTACCATCTAGCCGGACAGCCGGCCGTGCACACGAGCTGGATTGCACCATGGGACAATTACGAGAGCAACGTGCTCGCTATGCTGAATGTGCTCCACGCGGTGTGGAAACTCAAGCTGAGTTGCCGCGTGATGGTGGTAACATCGATGGAGGTTTACGGGGAAGTGCGTCCGGAGGACATGCCTGTAACAGAAGAATACTGCTTCAGGCCTAACAGCCCCTACAGCGCAAGCAAGGCGGCGGCGGATTTGCTGGCGCAGGCCTACCACCTTAGCCATGGACTGGACATTGTGCGCATACGTCCACTGAACCACATCGGTCCACGGCAGAGCGACCAGTTTGTAGCCACGGCATTTGCGCGTCAACTAGCGCGTATCGAGGCCGGACTGCAACCGCCGGTGATACAGGTGGGTAACCTTTCGGCCCGACGTGATTTCACTGACGTACGCGACATGACGCGCGCCTACGCGCTCGCTCTGGCGCATTGTGAGTCCGGCAGAGCGTATAATATTGCCAGCGGCAGTGTTCGCTCCGTACAGCAGCTGCTAGATACACTGCTCGAACTCTCGCATACGGATGTTACCGTGGAGGTGGACCCAGAGAGAGTGCGTGCAGCCAGTACACCGACGCTCACGGCCGATTGCACTCGTTTCCGCACACACACAGGCTGGCATCCAGAAATATCATTTGAGCAGACACTTTCGGATTTGCTCAATTACGAAAGGGATAGATTAAAAACTCTAAACAAGGAGCAGGCATGACATCAGATCTTTGCCAATAAAATCAATGCCCACCGCTCTCATCACTGGAATTACAGGACAGGATGGCTCGTATCTGGCAGAAACACTGCTGGATGAGGGCTATACCGTTATCGGAATGGTGCGCCGCACCAGCGCAATCAATCTCGACAGGTTGCAGCACGTACAGGACCGCATCACACTGGTGCAAGGGGACCTTCTGGATGAGATTTCACTCATAAGCGTTTTGCGCGAATTCGACCCGACCGAGGTATACAACTTGGCGGCCATGTCGTTTGTGCCAACATCCTGGCAACAACCGGTGCTCACCGGCGAGGCCACTGCCCTCGGCGTCACGCGTATGCTAGACGCCATCCGCACTGTAAACAGTGAGATCCGCTTCTACCAAGCCTCCAGCAGCGAGATGTTCGGCAAGGTGGCAGAGGTGCCCCAACGCGAGAGTACGCCCTTCCACCCGCGCAGCCCATATGGCGTGGCAAAGGTTTATGGACACTGGATTACCGTAAATTACCGCGAAAGCTACGATATCCACGCAAACTCCGGTATTCTCTTCAATCACGGCTCACCCCGCCGCGGCCTAGAATTTGTGGAGCGCAAGATCAGTCTCGGTGTTGCCGCCATTAAGCTCGGGCATGCCCATGAGCTGCGCCTGGGAAACCTGGACGCCCGCCGGGACATCGGCTTTGCCGGAGATTACGTGCGCGCTATGTGGCAAATGCTGCAACAGGATGAACCGGGCGACTATGTGATCGCCACCGGTGAAACCCACAGCATCCGTGAAATTTGCGAGACCGCATTCGCCCACGTCAGTCTGAATTATCAAGATCATGTAGTCTCCGACCCACGCTTCTACCGCCCCGCCGAGGTGGATTTGCTGGTCGGAGACGCCAGCAGGGCCAGAGAGTATATAGGGTGGGAGCCACGGATGACATTCCCTCAGCTGATGCAGACCATGGTGGACTCCGATTTGGAGAAACTGGATTCCGGTATGAAAATGCCCGACTTGGTGGAGTTCACAACAGTACGGTACTGACCTGCGGTGCCTACAGAACATGACCATCGAGTTCGGCACGGACGGCTGGCGCGGCCGCATTGCAGAGAATTACACTTTTGACAACGTGCGCCGCTGCGCGCAGGGTTTCGCACGCTATATACTGGAAGAGGGACACGCGGGCGAATCAGTGGTGGTCGGCCACGACAGGCGCTTTGCCTCCGAGCATTTTGCCACCGCCGCAGCCGAGGTGTTAGCTGCTCACAACCTGCACGTGTGGTTGACAGATGGCGCCACTCCCACGCCCGTAATTGCTTATGCGGTGCTCGATAAGCAAGCCGTCGGCGCCATAAATATCACCGCATCTCACAATCCCCCCACTGACAACGGCTTCAAAGTACGCGACCACACCGGCGGCGCAATTGCCCCGCACGGCCTGAAAGCCATTGAGGCGCTCATCCCGCCTACGGGTGCAGTGAAGCACATTCCCCTAGCGGAGGCAACAGAAACTGAGAGCGTACAGTTGTTCGACGCTTCTCCAGCATACATTGAGCATTTACACGATATTATCGACCTCGCGCCGATTAAGGATGCCGGCTTCAAGATCATGGTAGACCCCATGTGGGGAAACGGCGCGGCCTGGTTCCCGAGACTGCTTCAGGGCGGTCGAACAGAAATACTAGAGGTGCACACTGCGCGCAACCCGATCTTCCCGGAAATGAGCCGCCCGGAACCCATTCCTCCCAACGTAGATGTCGGCCTACACGCTAGCGTGGAAACAAACGCGGATGTGTGCATCATCACCGACGGCGACGCGGACCGGTTGGGCGTTGGAGACGAAAATGGTCAGTTCATCAACCAGCTGCGCGTTTTCGGGCTGCTGGCTTATTACCTGCTTGAGGTGCGCGGACAGCGCGGCGCGATAGTGAAAACTCTTTCCACCACCTCCCTGCTGGACAAATTGGGCGAGCTGTACGATGTGCCCGTGTACGAAACAGGGGTCGGCTTCAAATACATCGCTCCGAAGATGACCGCCACCAACGCACTCATCGGCGGAGAGGAATCGGGCGGATTCGCCTTTCGGAACCACGTGCCTGAAAGAGACGGTATTCTGGCGGGACTGTTTATCCTTGACCTAATGCGCACACTGGGACAGCGCCCCTCGGAGCTGATAGCAACACTCTTTGCCCGAACGGGAAGGCAATCTTATTACCACAGGATCGACATTGAATTTCCCGCCGATCAGAAAGAAAACATAATGGCACGGATGGATAGCGCCACGCCTGAAAGCGTGGGAGGGGTAGCGCTGCTCACGGTGGACAAGACCGACGGCTTCAAATTCAAACTGCAGGGAGGCAGTTGGATGCTTATACGTTTCTCAGGAACAGAACCGATTATCCGCGTGTATTGCGAAACCGACGACGAGAGTCGGGTAGAGCCTATCCTTCAGGACGGGCTGCATATTGCCGGACTGCGATAGCCCAGTTTGCTTACCGACACACACTGCCACCTGGATTTCCTCAGTTTCCAAAAAGACCGGGGTCAGGTTCTGGCTCGCGCGGAGAAGCACGGCGTGCGCAGGATACTCAACCCGGGTATAAACTTGGAAAGCAGCCGGCGAGCACTCGAGTTGGCAAGTCGTAGTCTACCCGTGTACGCGGGGGTGGGCATACATCCGAATGAGCATGTACAATTGGGTCGAGAAACATTGCGGGAATTACGCTCTCTGGCCAGCGAGACTGACGTCGTGGCCATCGGTGAAATTGGGTTAGACTATTATCGCAAAACGACGCCGCCAAGTGACCAACACCGCCGCTTTCGCGAACAGCTGGACCTTGCGGCGGAACTGGAGCTTCCTGTGATTGTCCATTGCCGCAATGCACACGCGGACGCGATCGGCATCATCAGCGCGTGGCAAGAAAGTGGCGGCACAAAAGTGAACGCGGGAGTATTTCACTCTTTTAGCGGTGAAGAAGCACATGCCGAGATAGCGATTGAACTAGGTTTCTATCTAGGAATCACCGGGCCGGTTACATTTCCCAAAGCGGAGAGCCTACGGAAAATTGTAGCCCAAATGCCTGAAGACCGGCTGCTCATTGAAACCGATGCGCCCTTCCTTGCGCCAGAGCCCCGACGCGGGACACGCAATGAGCCCGCGTATGTACGCTGGGTGGCAAAAAAAATCGCAGAGGTTCGCGAGGTAACGACCGATACCATTGCGCAGGCCAGTAGCGAAAACGCCAATAGGCTTTTCGCCTGGGATGACTGAGATGCGAGATGTTATTAGATAGCATATCCTTGAGCACCAACGATGAGCTGCTCTCGCTGGTCAGGGAACAGCTGACCGCTATGGAGGGCCGGCTCCGAGAATCTCTCAACGGGCAGCACCAGTCTCTGACAGCTGCCACTGAGCACTTGCTCGACTCGGGCGGCAAGCGCGTGCGCCCGGCAGTAGCGCTGCTTAGCTCCGGTTTATTCGCCGCCGATGTCGACCACGCAGTCTCGCTGGCAGCAGCAGTGGAAATGCTGCACACTGCTACCCTCGTGCACGACGATCTGATTGATGGAGCACTGCTCCGCCGCGGCATCCCCACGCTAAACTCCAACTGGTCTCCGGATGCCACTGTGCTCACCGGAGATTACCTTTTTGCCCGAGCGGCCAGTTTCGCGGCCCAAACGGAGAGCGTGCATGTTATGAACCTTTTCGCGAAAACCCTAATGATTATCGTCAACGGTGAAATGCGGCAAAAGTTCGCTGACGAGACCACTCTCAGCCGAGAGGGATATTTCCAACGCATCCACGCCAAGACTGCATCGATGTTCGCGCTGGCTGCCGAAGCCGGAGCGGTGCTCGGCGCGGCGAGTGAGGCCGCTATCACTGGGATGCGCCGCTATGGTATTAAAACCGGGATGGCGTTCCAGATCGTCGATGATGTGCTCGATTTCATCGGCAACACCGACCGCATTGGCAAGCCAGTGGGTAGCGACCTACAGCGGGGTCTGCTAACCCTGCCGGCGCTGCACTACATCGAAGCTAATCCGGATGACCCGGACGTGGCCGCACTCCTGAACGGACACCAGAGCGACCGCCAGGTGCGAGCGCAGCTAGTGCAATCCATTCGCACTTCTGATGCCATCGACGCTTCGATTGCCACGGCCCGCGATTATGTGGCCACCGCAAAATCCGCCCTCTCTGCTGCGACCGTAGGCAAACACCTGCACACACTCCATGCCATCGCTGATTACGTAGTAGAGCGAGAGTTCTAAATCGCCACAGCCTCCTGACATGAAAATCGGCCTTGTCACCGGCGAATACCCGCCCATGAAAGGCGGGGTTGGTGACTATACACGCGCCATTGCCGCCAAACTAAGCGAGCGCGGCCACGGTGTCAGAGTTATCACCGACCAGCGATGCGTGCAGCCAGATATCCACTCTGGCCGCCCGATTGTGCGCCCCATCGTTTCCGCCCGATGGAGCTGGATGGACCTGTGGCGCGTGCGCCTGGCCAGCACAGATCTCGACATCGTCAACATTCAGTATCAGGCCGCCGCGTATGGTGCCATGCGCCCGCCGATTCATTTTCTGCCCCACATCACTGTTCCACCCACAGCGGTCACATTTCATGATTTGCGCCACCCCTATCTTTTCCCGAAAGCCGGATGGCTGCGCGAACGCGCAATCTGGGGTCTGGCGCGCCGTGCTGCAGGGGTTATACTGACCAACACGGAGGATTACCAACACTGCCATGTCCAGGAAGGACTGCCGCCACTAGCCGAAATCCCTATAGGCAGCAATATCCTCTGCGCGCCACCGGGGACGTTTTCGGCATCCGAATGGCGGGCTGAGCGCGGCATCAGGGCGGATGAATTCGTACTGGGTTACTTTGGGTTCTTTAACTCCAGCAAAGGCGGCGAAATCCTCATGCACGCGCTTGCGGCACTGCACGCCAAGGGGCTGTCAGCCCGCCTGCTGCTCATAGGCGACCACTCCGGCAGCAGTGATCACAGCAATACCGCCTACACGCAGCACGTAAACAACCTTGCGCGAGAGCTCGGCATCGTCAACCATATACTGCGCACAGGTTATCTCACCCCACCAGAAACATCGGCTGCGCTGCTCAGTTGTGATCTAATGGTGATGCCCTATAGCGACGGAGTTTCGTTTCGACGCGGGTCCTTTCTGGCCTGCCTAGTTCATGGCAGAGCCACAGTCACCACACTGCCACGATTGCAACTGGCGGGGCTACGGCAGCGTGAGAACGTGATACTGACACAGTCAGACGCCGGCGCTATCGCGAGAGTCGTACTGGAGATGCACTCAGACCATGCCCTGCGGCGCAATATCGAAACGGGAGCGCTGCGCCTCTCAAAGCAATTTCAATGGTCACGCATCGCTGAACAGTTGGAAGAATTTTTCGGGGAAATGCTAAGTTCGCATAGGGTTTAGCGTGCATGCCTGTCATCTCCCGATTACCAATTGCGCTGGTGCTCTCTCTGTTCATCATTGTCGGTGGCACATTCGCAGCGACGACGCCTCTTTTCGAGGCTTCGGATGAATTGTGGCACTACCCAATGATCTGGCAGCTGACCCGTGAGCAAGAGCTGCCCATCCTCGACGCGCACGACCCCGGACCGTGGAGACAGGAAGCCGGCCAACCCCCTCTCTATTATTACATCATGGCGTTTGCAACCGGCTGGATTGATACCACCGATATGCATACCGTACGTCGACTGAATCCGCATGTAGACACTGGTGTGGTCACCGCCGACGGGAACACCAACCTCGCCATCCACAGCCCGGTGGAGAATTTTCCATGGCGCGGCACCACCCTAGCCGTACGGATGATCCGCCTGCTATCGGTGTTGCTAGGTGCCGGCACCGTTTATTTTACCTATCGTCTCGCTCTAGAGATTCGCCCCGCCTGGCCAGTACTCGCCGCGGGTACCGCCGGGGTGCTGGCATTCACACCGATGTTCGCATTTATCTCCGGATCCGTCAACAACGACAATCTGGCCATACTGCTCGCCAGCGCATCCGTGCTGCTCATCACACGCATGAGCTTGCACGGCGACACGGGTAGAGAGTTCAGAATCGCATTCAACTGGCAGTGGGAACGCGTATATGGGCATATCAGCATTGCGCACCCGATTCTCGGTATATTGCTGGGTCTCGGCGCACTTACAAAACTCTCGCTTCTGGCGCTGTTTCCGGTAGCCGCCGCAATCACCGCTTACAACCAAGCATCGCGCTGGTGGCGCAATCCCCACCGCACCCGGGCACGTGTGTTCTGGCTGCACGCGCTAGTCCTGCTGCTGCATTACGCAGTTATCTTCGGGTTAGCAGTGCTGATTTCCGGATGGTGGTACCTCCGAAACCTGCGGCTTTACGGATCACCGACCGGAATCAACGCCTTCGTTGATGTGCTCGGCCGACGCGCCCACCCGGCACCACTGGCACAATTATGGAGCGAACGTGCCGGTTTCATGCAATCTTTCTGGGGTCTCTTCGGAGCAGTAAATGTGCCTTTTCCACACTGGGTTTACACCGCACTAAACATCATCTCCCTGTTAGCCATCGTGGGATTACTGGTTTTCATTACACAAAAATGGGTGGATGACCGCTGGTCATTGCGCCGCTGGTTGCCGTTCGGGGTAGTAGTCGCTTTCAGCTGCGCGGTGATAATCTCGCTGTTGCGCTGGGCAACTGAGACATGGTCATCGCAGGGCCGCCTATTATTCACCGCCCTGCAAAGTCTAGCCGTGCTCTTCACAATCGGACTGAGCAGCCTGCTGCCGCGCCAACGGCCGCACTGGCGTCGGATGCTTATAGGGCTTGTGGTACTCTCATTATTTATGCTTTCAGCCAGCGCGCCCTGGTGGGTTATTGCGCCCGCCTACACCGTACCTGCACCGGCTGATCTCGAATCCATGACCACTCCGCACACGATTGAATTCGGCGAATTGTCAGAGAAAGCGCAAATGCGCTTCCTGGGATACTCACTTCCGTCGGCTTCACTACACCCCGGCGACGCTCTTGAGATGACTTTGTACTGGCAGTCCATCGACGCTACGGAGAAGGACTGGAGCGTCTTTGTTCATCTGCAAGATTCAGCGGGCACGTTGGTAGCGCAGCGCGACACCTATCCAGGGATGGGGCTGCTACCCACCAGCAGGATGCAGCCCGGACGCACCTTCGCTGATCACTATGTGCTACCCATACCATCTACTGCTTACGCGCCCACAGAGCTGCGCCTGAGCATCGGATTTTACGACTACAGCACCCGGCAGCGTTTGCATACCAGCGACGGCTTTGATAGCGTAGAATTGGCCATAGTGAAATTGAATTCCAATCCGGGCCATATTCCTAATACACAGAAAATTAATTTCCAAGATCAGATAGAATTGGTCGGATACGAAATGGACAGGCGCGTGTTGGCGCCCGGCCAGCATCTCAACCTAACGCTGTACTGGCGCGGACAGCGCCAGTTGAAGCACGACTACACCGTCTTCACTCAATTGCGCGGAGAAGGAGACCGCTTGTGGGGGCAGCATGATTCTTGGCCTGCCCGAGGGAGTGCTCCCACAACCAGTTGGACTCCGGGAGAAGTGATGCGTGATGTGCATCCGCTTCTCCCAGCGGCGGACATCACACCCGGAACATATGAGCTCCAAATCGGCCTTTACGACAGCGCCGGCAAACGGCTGCAAATCATCACGGCCGACCGCCGCTGGGTTGACAACTATCTCGGCCTGAGCCGCATCAGAGTTAGCGAGGAACAGACCAGACAATGACTTCTCTCTACCGCTGGATGCGCGCCCGACCAATCGCGTCGCATCTGCTCATTTTGTTCAGTCTGTGGCTCCTTTTTTTCTGGCGCTACTTCGCACCGGCACCAAATGCGGTGGGCTTTCCGGATGGCGATTTCACGCAGCAATTCTTCATCTTTCGATCTGTCGCTTTTCGGCAGTTCAATTCCGGGCATTTTCCACTCTGGGCCAATTGCTTCTTTGGAGGTTACCCCTTCCATGCTGATCCACAGGCGCAGCTATTTTATCCGCCGATATGGATTAATTTCAGCGCGGTGCGTTTACTGGGATTCGACCATTTCCCGCTCATAGCGCTGACCGCTGAAACCATAAGCCATTATCTTGCCATCAGCATTTTCGCTTATTTTTTCCTGAGGGAGGAAAGCGGCAGTCGCATCGGTGCGTTGGTAGGAGCAGTCGTACTTGCTTACGGCGGCTACCTCACCGGATACCCACCGCTACAAACCGGCATCATTGAAACCGCCACCTGGATGCCGTTGCTGCTGCTGGCTTTACGCCGCTTCAGCATTTCCGGAAGTGGCCGAGCCGCCGCCGCGGCTGTCAGCGTCTACGCGCTTGCTTTCTTGGCCGGTCACCCACAGACGTTTTTGCTGGTCACATATCTCAGCGTGGGATATTTTCTCTTTCGCGCGAGAAGTGCGGGGCGCGGATGGGGTTGGATTTTGCTATGGTTGTTAGTAATCTTCGCGATACTGGCACTGGTCATAGGAGCGCAATTGCTGCCCCAGACACAGTTTCTCTCTCTTTCTACGCGGACTAGCCTTCCCTTCGACCAGATTGCGCATGGCTTTTTGCCACAAGATATCGTGCAATTCGTGCTTACGAAATTGGGCAGCAACGACCTGTGGCAACCGCTTTACGTGGGTGTGCTTAGTCTGACACTTGCAATAATGGCATTGCCGTTGCGCCGCGACGCTGTCGCTCGCTTCTGGCTGGCAGCCGGCCTGATCGCGCTGCTGATTTCATTCGGCAGCAATATGGCTCTATACCAGTTGGCGTACTGGCTGCTTCCATTTTTTCGTCTCTTTCGCGGTCAGGAGCGTGCCGCTGTGTTGATAGCCATGGCTGCAGCAACGCTAGTATCACTCGCGGTGGGCACCCTCACTGGCCCACTGAAGCAGGAGCATCTAAGAACGCTGCGTAGTGCACGGCGCTGGCTACGCAACCTGACGCCACTGGCAATGGCGCTATTGATTCTTGCAGTAGTGTTGGCACAATATGACCCGGCAAAATGGGGTCACTTACCATCCCGTTTTGGGCTTCTGGTAATAGGTCTGCTGCTCGCGATCCTTGCCCTCGCCACGCGCTCGTCGCGGCGCTGGTTCCCAACCGCGTTAGCAACAGTAGTGGCGCTGGAACTATTCTCAGCCAATATACCCACCAACGCAGTGCCCCTATCGGATCCATACCCAGAACTTCCGTTGCTCGAAGCCATGCAATCAGATGTCACCAGCGGGCGCTGGTTCCGCGTACAGGACGATGCGCGAATGCAGGGCCATTGGGCCTGTGCTTATGGTCTGAAAGAATGGGGCGGTATTTCTCCCATCCGCCTGCAGACCTGGATGGATTTTGACAGCCACGCGCCCGAACGCGCGCGCTTCGGGCTGCTCGGGATCGACTATCTGGTCTCGTGGAAAATGGACTTGGTCACACGCGAAGGACTACCGCTCGAGAACGAAACGCTCTACCACGGCCCAGCGCCCTCCGGCGAGGCCAAAGTGTACCGTTTGTCAGGGTATGCACAGCGCGCTTGGCTGCCCGAGCAGGTGCAGCTCGCGCCGTCCAAGCAGGTATTGTGGGAAATGATGGCCGCGGAAGATTTCGACGCCCGTCAAAACGCGTTGCTGCTTCCACCCACGCAAGCAATGGATTCGACCAACGGCCACGTGAAATTACTCTCCGAACGCCCCGGACGCATCGAGCTTCAGGTCCATAACGAACGACCCGCCCTGCTGGTGGTGAGCGAGGCATGGTATCCCGGCTGGGTTGCCACCACTCCTGCCGGCCGCGCCCCGACCGAATTGGTGAGCGGCTACCTACAGGGCGTGCGTTTGCAGTATCCCGGCCCGCAGCGTGTGCTTCTGGAGTATCAGCCCACCATAGTGCGCTGGGGCCTCGCCAGCAGCGCTATAGGCTTACTATTGACGTTGACGCTCTATTTCTGGAAGCGAGCGCCGCGGACATGATACGTATCGCAGCCGCCCGGTCGCACCATACCGAGATTATCGTCGGCATCGCGCTGGCAGTACTCACAACTGTCATCGGCGCGTTACTGGGGTTTATAGGCCCACTGAAGGCAGTGGCCGTACTGCTCAGCATCGCTCTGGCGATGTGGGCACTGAGTGACCTTGAACACGGTCTCTGGGGCACGATTCTCATTATTACCCTGCTACCCTTTGGCACTATGCCTTTCAAATTCGTGCTCACACCTACATTGCTCGACCTAGCCCTAGCCGGGGTCTTCCTAGTGTATCTCGCGAAATGGATGACCGGCCAAGACCACAGGCTGTTTGTCTTCCCGGCGACCACCCCGATTCTGGCGTTCATGATGCTGGCGCTGTTTTCCTTTGTGGCCGGCAGCGGCAACGCCACTCTCACGCCCAATTTGATGCGAAAGTTCGCGGGCTTTATCCTCAATATAGCCCTTGTGTTCGTGGTGGCGGACCATGTTTCTAGCCATCCAAAACTCGCTCGATTGCTTCGGGTGATCATTCTGGGCGGGTCCGCCGCAGCGTTACTTGGATTGACGCTTTACTTCATTCCAGTCGATCTGGCCGAACGCGCGCTGAATGCACTGCACATCGTCAATTATCCGACCGGCACTGTGCTGCGCTACATCGAAGACAACCCAGCCAATGCCCTGCGTGCAATCGGTACATCAGTGGATCCAAACGCATTCGGTGGGCTTCTGGCGATTGTAGGCGCTCTGGTTGTCCCCCAACTAGCGACAACTCGCCCGCTCTTCGGCTGCCGCTGGTCCGCATGGGTAATGTTTGCCCTTGTTGCGGTGACGATTGTGCTCACTTTCTCGCGCACTGCCATGGCCGCGTTACTGGCAGCAATATTATTTGTCATTCCGCTCCGCAACCGCAAGATGCTCTGGCTGCTGGTGTTAGCTGTCGTGCTCATCGTGGTCCTGACAGTTGCACCTCAATACAGCGGCCATTTTTCCGCCGGACTACAAGGCCATGATTTGGCCACACGCATGCGCTTCGGTGAATACAAGGACGCGTTTACTCTCATCGGACGCTACCCATTTTTCGGGGTCGGCTTCAGTGCCGCGCCAGACGTAGATATCTACCTCGGCGTGTCGAGCGCATACCTGTTGCTTGCAGAGCAAATGGGCGTAGTAGGTTTAGCAGCCTTCATGATTTCAATCGCCGTAGTTCTGGGGTGGTCGATGCAGCACCGCCGGGCGGCACTTTCCGATCCGGATCTAGCTCCACAGTGGCTGGGAATCCACGCCGCGTTAATCGCCGCGCTCGTTATCGGTCTTCTGGACCACTACTTTGTCAATCTGGAGTTCCAAGCGGCTCAGACGTTTTTCTGGCTGCTTGTCGGAATGGCACTGGCAGCCACGCGTCTGGCTCAGGGATTAAAATAATTGTACACCATGCGTGAGATGTTGGCGAACGTCGGCGCGCTCTGTTCCCACTCGAGATAAACCGGATGCCAAAGATAAATAACTATAACATAATCGCCGCCGCGCGAGAAAACGATTCCTGCATCAGCGATGGTGTCACCAGCACCGAAGCCGTGCTTATGCGCCACGGAGGTGCCCTCCGGAACGCCAGCCTCAATCAGAGTGGCGGTTTTATTGCGTCCGAGCAGCTCAATGACAGCATCACATTCAGCCTGGCTGATCGCGCCCGAGAACGCCACGGCCAGCCCACCACCGCCATCCTGCGCACATTGATAGAGCATGGTTAACAGTGCGGCCATGTCCGCCGGAGTTGTTTGCATGAATGGATCGGGGTCAGTATTGATATCCGTGCGCTGATTCGCCGGGGTACGCACCATAGGCGGTTGCACCGCCTGATCGAAATAGCCCGCCATAAATGAATCCAGCAAGCCCAAGCGCTGCAAATTGCTGGTCAGAACCGAAGCCCCGCTAGACCTGTCTCCATCACCCAGCTCCGCCAACAGAATGTTGGCGTGCAAGTTGGATGACTGCACAATCGTGCCCTCAATCACCTTGGCCAACTCAGGAAACGGCTCGTGATTCAGCACTCTGTACATATCCAGTACAATGGGAATCTTCATGATACTCAACCCGGCGTAGGCCACGTCTTCGTTGATATTTAACTCTTCGCCCGTCTGTAGGTCGACAACGGCAAGACTGAGGACGCCCTCAAAATCCATCTGGTCCACATAGCGGTCGATCAGATCGCCAAGGGTACCGGTCGTGGGCACAACGCTGGCACTGTCCTGCACCGTCAGCACGACCCTCCGATTGGTGGGCACACGGAGCGCTAAATCAATGACTACCAAAGACGACTCTACGTCTAAGCTGTATCCCGGCGCGCCAGAGTCCATGCGCAACGAGCCCGGCTCTATGCTTACCGGGCGGGGCGGAAGGTCGTAGCGCGCGGCGACATCCTGGAGAAATTCACGTAACTGCGTGGTGGAATACTCCGCAACTATCGGGACCATGACAGGGTTGCCCGGCCCCCGCCAGAGATAGTTCCAGTATCCGGCCCAGAAACTGGAATCTGTGCGGTAGGCGTCCGCACGGGCAAGCATGGCCTCCAGGCCAAGCCGGAAGCTGATTTCCGCCGGCTCCAAAAAGAAGTAGGCATCCTGGTAGTGCAGCTCCACCGAGGAGGCGTAAATTTGCGACACCGTGGCCGCTGTCTGCTCAAGCGATAGGCCTCCCACCGGCACACCGCCAATCATCATCCCGGACGGAAAGGTGGCACGCACCCGCTGATAAGAAACCAGCTGCAATACGAGCGCGAGCACGGAGGCCAGTACCAGCAGGATGGCCGTCCATTCCAGCAATGCAGTGTTGGTTCGTTGCCTCATAATCGCCGTACAAGCGCGAGTATATCACGGCGTCCCTCCGATACTCAGCAGCGCATTGACAGCCGCGAGCCGAAATCTTATACTGGAAATAAACATGTCAGAGAATCTAGAAAATGGCTGAGAGAGCAAAAAATGTAGCGCAGATCTTCGACCTGATGCCCGAACGTTTCCTGGCAGATCAAGCCGGCGACATGGAGGCCGTGATTCAAATGGATTTGAATGGCGACGACGGTGGCGGGTGGACGCTACTGGTGAAGGACAGAACCCTGTCTATAACCACCGGTACGAACGCAGACGCTGATATGACCATGTCTATGCAGGCCAGCGACTGGTTGGAAATCGCCAGGGGCGAGGCCAACTCCATGGCGCTTTTCATGCAGGGGAAAATTCACGTCACCGGCGACATGGGACTGGCGATGAAGATGCAGACCATGTTTGACCTCTCGGGCTGGTAACCATGAACCGGCCTGGGCTGCGCCTGAACCAGTTCATGGGCATCGTTGTCGGGCTGGTAGGCGCGCTGATGACCGCCAATTTCTGGCCGGACATCCGTACGGCCGTTGGCGGCTGGGTAGGGACAATCCTGTGGGGCATCGCCCTGGGTGGGCTGTTTGGTTCAATGGACAGCATGCACATGGTCGGACGCCTGATCACGCGGGGCGAAAACCACGCTCTGAACACACTAGTCGGGTTGGTCGCTCCTTTCTCTCTCATCGGCGCGCTGCTCATGCTGCTCAAACTCGCTCGTTGAACCAGCACGTCCTCACACCCAAGCGATATTGTTACAAATCCCTCAGAAATTGACGCGCATCATCGACATTATTAAACATATGGCGTATACTACCCTGGGATTAAGATTGGTAGTTTGCACTGATGCCAGTATACGAATATCGCTGTGCGGATTGCGGCGCACAATTTGAGCGTCGCTTACCTTTTACCATGGCAGATTCCAAGCTGACCTGCCTCAGCTGCGGAGAAGCACGCGCTAAGAGGATGTTGTCCACGTTTGCACAGAGAAGTCAACCATCAGGATCCGCGCAGCGCACAACCATGGCACCCCGCTCCGGATTCACATGAGCCAGTTGTTGATACAGGTCGTTGGCCTGCCCGCATGCGCATCTTAAAACCAACCCTGTTGCCATCCGGTTCGCAACGCAAAGGAGATCTCATAGAAAGTGACAGTACCAATTGAAGTAGATGACGATGGTTTTGAACAGGAAGTGTTACAAGCCAGCACTCCGGTGATAGTGGATTTCTGGGCACCCTGGTGCGGTCCATGTCGAATGGTCGCACCCATACTGGACGACCTCGCGACGGAATACGCAGGCAGGGTCACCATCGCCAAAGTAAACACTGACGAGAATTCGCAGTGGGCGACGAAATTCGGCGTTCAGGGAATACCCACCATGCTTTTTGTCAAGGATGGCAAAGAGGTTGATCGCGTAGTCGGCGCCGGCTCAACTGCTATGTACACCAGTAAGATTGAAGCACTGCTGGAAGATTCTAGTTGAGACTTTGGTGCAGTACATTGCGTAAACTGACTCATTTATGCCCCGGCGACGTAATGTGGTAGAGTCCACCAGTGTCACTATAGAGTGATAAGGCCAATTGATCACGTGAGGGCGGCTTTTCGAAGAATCAATCAGTGGGCAGGGCGGTCGTTCAACCGCCCTGCCCACTGCCGTTATCGGGGTCAGATAAGCGTTAAATGACGAAATACATTTTCGTCACTGGTGGAGTGGTCAGTTCAGTCGGAAAGGGCATTGTGGCAGCAGCCATGGGTCGCATGCTTAAGGAAAGAGGCTTGACCATTTCAGTGCAGAAGCTGGATCCTTATCTGAACGTCGACCCGGGCACCATGTCTCCTTACCAGCATGGCGAGGTTTTCGTCACTAACGACGGTGCGGAGACCGATTTAGACCTGGGCCATTATGAGCGGTTCATCGACATCAATCTGCAGCAGGTCTGCAACGTAACCACCGGGCAACTTTATTCCGACATCATTGCGGCGGAGCGCCGTGGCGATTACCTTGGCGGAACCATTCAAGTCATCCCGCACATCACCAACGAAATCAAACGCCACATCCAGCAAGTCCCCACCGCCACAGGAGCCGAGGTGATAATCGTGGAAGTAGGCGGCACAATCGGGGATATCGAGAGCCTGCCTTTTCTGGAAGCGCTGCGCCAGATGCGCAACGACCTCGGGCGCGAGAACACTCTTTATGTACACGTCACCTGGCTGCCACACATTGGCGCCACCGGTGAATTGAAGACAAAACCGACGCAACACTCGGTGCGTGAGCTGCGCTCTATCGGTATATCCCCGGACGTTATTGTGGCCCGAGCCGATTACCCAATTCAGCAGGACCTGTGCGCGAAGATTGCCCTGTTCTGCGACGTACCGGAAGAGGCCGTCATCCCAGTGACTACAACGAAGGTGACCTACGAGGTACCATTGCTGTTGGAGGAACGCAACCTTGGCAATTATATCGTCGAGCGGTTACATTTGCAGGACAGATGCCACGATGTGGATTGGTCGAACTGGCAGGCCGTCATTGAGGCAGTGCGTCAGCCCGGAGAACCAGTGCGCATCGCCCTGGTGGGCAAATACATCGAGCTCGAGGACGCTTACATCAGCGTGAAAGAAGCTCTGCGCCACGCCGGGTTCGCCCACGGCCGCGAAGTCGAAATCGTATGGGTGCACTCCATGGAACTGGAAACGGGCGATTACGCCGAAAGGCTGCAAGAGTGTAATGGCATCGTGGTACCGGGTGGGTTCGGCGAGCGCGGCGTCGAGGGCAAAGTGCTGGCAGCCCAATGGGCGCGCCGACAGCGAGTTCCCTACCTTGGGCTGTGTCTGGGTATGCAGGTGATGTGCATCGAGTTAGCACGCGCGGTGCTGGGCTCGGAGAACGTCCACTCGACTGAATTCAACAGCGAGACCGAGCATCCCATCATTGACCTGATGCCCGACCAGCGTGATATCAGCGAGATGGGCGGAACAATGAGGTTGGGAGTTTATCCATGCAAGCTTGTGCCTGGCACTCGAGCGTCAGCGGCATATGGGATCACGAATGGTTCCCCGGTCTCGGAACGGCACCGCCATCGTTTTGAGTTTAACAACGACTATCGCGAGGTTCTCTCAGCAAACGGGATGGTGTTTTCCGGAATCTCTCCCGATAACCGTCTGGTTGAGATCGCTGAAATAGAGGACCATCCCTTCATGCTGGGCAGCCAATTCCACCCCGAATTTCTCTCGCGCCCTAATCGGCCTCATCCGCTGTTTGCAGCCTTTGTGGCAGCAGCTGTAGAGCACGGCACCGCACAGAATAACACCACTGATCCCGCGCCTGCCTCCGGATGAGCGCACTGCCAAAACACATACACCTTTCATGCACCCAAATGTGAAAGCAAAAGGTACCATACGCTTTCCTGATTTTTTTCAATGGGGAGACCAAACATATGTCATGGGCGTAATTAATGCAACGCCCGATTCCTTCTCCGGAGATGGATTGGGTTCAGAAGATGATCCGGTGCGGACAGCAGTTAGAGTGGGAAAGCAATTCGTCGCTGACGGCGCACACCTGCTCGACGTAGGCGGAGAGAGCGCCCGTCCCGGAGCCGAACCCGTAGCGGCAGAGCAGGAATTGCGGCGGGTAACGCCAGTGATAGAGGCTCTGGCAGACGCCGTGGACGTACCCATCTCGGTAGATACAAGCAAGGCGGCTGTGGCTCAGAGCGCTCTAGATGCCGGCGCGTCCATTGTCAATGACGTCTGGGGCTTGAAACGCGACAGTCAGCTCGCCACCGTAGTTGCGGAGCACGGTGCTGCCCTCATCTTGATGCACAACCGCAGCCGCAGCGAGGAGACGAGTGCCAATGAACGCCTAGGCGCTCGTTATGTGGGCAGCGAATACGACGTGCTGCTCGGCGACATACGTCGCGAGCTAGAAGAGTCAATCGCGCTTGCGCACGCGGCCGACATCCCGGACGAAAAGATAATCCTAGACCCCGGCATCGGTTTCGGCAAGACAGTGGAACAAAACCGGCGGTTACTGAACGAATTAGGCACATTCAAAGAACTTGGGTACCCATTGTTGATTGGGCCGTCGCGAAAGTCATTCATCGGATACACGCTCGATTTACCCCTCGAGGACCGGTTGGAGGGCACAGCTGCCGCCGTCGCCGTCGGAATAACCCGTGGCGCAGACATGGTGCGCGTGCATGATGTGCGCGCTATGGCGCGCGTCGCACGCATGACCGACGCCCTTGTGCGCGGCGCCGCCTGAGCTCAAACACTGTACAGCGTGGGCAACACTCAACCCGGCTGCAGCCGCCGTACCTGAGTGACGTTGGTCAATTGCTCCACGCGGTTGAGTACCTTGCTCAATTGGGTAAGGTCGGAAACCTCCAGTGTAACATTCAAGTCCACCTCATATCCCTGGCCGGGCAGCATAGATACCGCACTCATATTAACGTGTTCGTGCGCCACAATAGTGGATATATCCCTCATCAGCCCTTCTCGATCAAAGGCTACAATATGCACTGAGACCGGGTAGATCTTGGCCGGTTTCATACCCCAAGTCACGGTAATTAGGCGCTCCGACTCGCGCACGCTTAGTACGTTCGGGCAGTCGTTTCTATGGATTGTCACACCGCGCCCACGCGTCGTGTAGCCGACAATTTCATCCCCCGGCACCGGATTGCAGCAGCGCCCGAGTTGCGTGAGAAGCCCTCGTGTGCCGTATATATTAACTTCATCAGACTGAATCTGGCGGGCAGGTTTAGTATCCGGCGGTGGCAGTGATTCGGCGTTCTCCTCCGATTGACTACGTAGCCAAGCCACCATTCGGTTAATCACCGTTTGTCCGTGGATGTCTCCACAGCCCACAGCAGCGAGAAAATCATCCACTTTAGCATGACCGAACATCTCCGCGGTTGCATCCATAGAAAGCCCTCTGATGTTCAGCCGTTTGACTTCACGGTCGATAATACTGCGGCCCGTGGAAGTGTTCTCTTGGTGGGCCTGTTTCTTGAACCAGCCGCGGATTTTCTCTCTAGCGCGCGCGGAGCGCACATATCCGAGATCCGCATTCAGCCAGTCGCGACTGGGACCGCCCCTTCTGGAAGTCAGTATTTCAACCTGATCCCCTGAATCAAGTTTGGTGTTGAGAGAGACCAGCCTCCCATTTACTTTCGCACCTCGACAGCGCTCGCCGACCGCAGTGTGGATATGGTAGGCGAAATCCACAGGGGTTGCACCAGCGGGTAGATCGATAATGTCGCCGCGTGGGGTGAAGGCGAACACCAGGTCCGGGAACAGATCAGACTTGAGCGCATCCACGAATTCATGGCCATCGGTAACATCTTGCCGCCAGTCCATCATTGAACGCAGCCACTCAATACGCCGATCAAAGGATTTGTCCTGTTTGCGACCATCCTCTTTGTAGCGCCAGTGCGCCGCGATGCCATATTCGGCACTCTCGTGCATGGTCTCACTACGGATCTGTACTTCAAGCGTGTCGCCGTCATCGTCAACAACAGCGGTGTGGAGAGATTGATAGAAGTTGTCTTTCGGGGTAGCGACGTAATCGTCAAATTCACCGGGTATCGGGCTCCAGATCTGATGCACTAGACCGAGCGCTAGGTAACAATCCGCGATCGCCTGTTTCTCGCGGCGGTCGCTATCTTTTGAATGTTGCGGCGTACCCTCCTCCCGGTACTTGACCAGCACCCGTACTGCCCGTATGTCATAGACTTGCTCGAACGGGACGTCTTTACGGCGCATTTTTCTCCAGATCGAATAAATGTGTTTTGGGCGGCCGGTCACCTCGGTGAGAAGACCGTCCTCGTGCAGTTCTTTCTGTAGACGCATCACGATGAATCCAATGCTCTTTTCGCGCTCTATACGACCTCGGTTTATCGCCGTAGCGATTTCTTTGTACCGCTTCGGTTCCACATAACGAAAACCGAGGTCCTCCAACTCCCATTTGACCTGCCAAATACCCAGCCGATTAGCCAGTGGAGCGAAAATATCCAAGGTCTCCCGCGCAATGCGGCGCTGCTTCTGTACCGGCAAGAACGACAGTGTGCGCATGTTGTGCAATCTATCGGCGAGTTTTATCAGCACCACGCGCACATCGTCGGCCATTGCGAGAAAAGTTTTACGGATTGTCTCCGCTTGATACTTGGACATAATCTCAGAGTCACTGGAAGCATCATCCGTGCTGTCGGCAGTGGCCCCAGTTTGCTCCACGCGCAGCACCTGCTTGGTCAGATTAGTCACGCCATCCACCAGCACTGCCACCTCCGCGCCAAACTGCTTTTTCAGTACTGCGACAGAGATGGTGGAATCTTCGACCACGTCGTGCAACAGTGCGGCCGCAAGAGCCGCTGGCGGCAGACCGAGTTCGGCCAAAATATGCGCCACAGCCACGCTGTGTTCAATATACGGGCCCCCCGAAGCCCGTATCTGCCCAAAATGAGCCTCTTCCGCAAATGCGTATGCCCGCTCTACCAAAAGACGGTCCCGACGAGCAAGCGTCTCCGGCAGCTTTTCAGTGAAAGTCTTGAATTTCATGTCAGAGAGAATTTGCTGTATTCAGGCACACTTATTGCTTCTCCACCTGCGAGCAGCACTCATTTTAGCACCCATTGCGAGGATTCGATGGCACTTGAGGGCAAAGGATTTTTCATCTGGCGCATTCTGAACTGTGAGGGCGGCAACCCGGAGGCCATCGCAAGTAAGGCTGTCGCCGCGCAACTGACGCATGTGTTGATTAAGATTGCCGACACGCGATATCCTTTCGGCTACGACCGCAACAACAACGACCTTGTACCCGCGGTTAGCCAGGCACTAAAAAACCGTGGTATACAGGTTTGGGGCTGGCACTACGTGAAGGGCAGCGACCCGTCCGGGGAGGCCCGTGTGGCCATCGCCCGCACGAGAGAACTCCAACTGGATGGCTACGTCATCGACGCAGAACACGAATATAAATGGCGTGGCAAAGACGTAGCTGCTCGCCTCTTCATGACCGAGTTGCGCCAAGCATTACCCAATCACCTTATAGCCCTGAGCTCGTATCGCTTTCCGACCTACCATCGAGAATTACCATGGGCGGCATTCCTAGAGAAATGCGATTTCAACATGCCGCAAGTGTACTGGGAACAGGCGCACAACCCCGGCGATCAATTGCAGCGCTGTGTGGGCGAGTTTGCCGACACGCGACTGGTCGGTCACGCTCGGCCAGTGATACCCACCGGTTCTGCGTACGGGGCCGGAGGATGGGTGGCGACAGCAGAAGACCAGCGCCGTTTTTATCAGAAGGCGCGTGAACTGGACCTGTCAGCCGCGAACACCTATTCCTGGGACTGGTCCACCAGCTCTGGCCACCATGACCTCTGGGATGCCGTGGCTGCCTTCCAGTGGCCTCTGGTCGAGGCGGAGCCCACTGTGCCTGCCCCGGCACCGATGCCACCTAGTGAAACGAACGACCCGCTGCAGCATTATGTGGATGCGCTCAACAATCGAGACATCGACCTGCTCGTCAGTCTATACCACGAGAATGCTGGCCACGTGAATGCACAGCGCATGATTCTAGGGATTCAGGCTATCCGCGCATGGTACCAGAGACTATTACACGAATTACTTCCGGCGGGTACTTTCGCCATTGATCACGTGCGCGGAAAAGGCAGTTCGTGGACTTTCAATTGGACTTTCCAGAGCCCAGCCGGACAAATGGCTGGAGGAAAGGATACCCTCGGCTTGCGTCAAGGGCGCATTCAATACCACTACAGCAGCTTTGCGGGTACTCATTCGTAACCGGTGATATACTAGCATGACCAGGTTCAACAAAACTGTGCAAATCTCCGGAGTAGAGTAATGGCGATTAAGCGGTTGAGAGAAACTCCTTTAATAACAATACTAATTACAGTGCTGATTATCGGCCTCGCAGCGGGCGGGGTTACGGCAATCAGATACGCGCTTAATGAGTTTTATTCAGCGGCGCAGCAGCCCTCCAAAACCGCATTGCCGCCACCTACGCCGACACCCACAACCGAGAGTACTGCCAGCGTGGCTGATACTGAAACGCCGGTTGTTCCCACACGTACATCCACACAGACCGCAGATCACACCCCCACCCAGTCGGCAGATCAGTTTCCCTCCGGGGAAATCACACTTGAACTCACAGACGGCGTATTCCTGCGCGCCGGGCCGGGTGCAGAATACGCGATTCTCGGTAGCGAGCCGGCCGGTTACATCGCTCCGGTCACCGGAAAATCCTCAGATGGACTATGGTATCAGATAGCGTATGGCGCGCGCACTCGCGTCTGGATTTCGGCGCTATGGTCATCGGTGCATGCCGACGCGGCCAACATCCCTGTCGTGAATGCCCCAGCCACTGCCACCCCGGCCGCGAGTGCCACTCCGGCGGCGACCGGCACGGCGTCAGCGGCCCCGACAGCAACTTCAGAGGCTCTCGCAGCAAACTCCAGCACCGCGATTTCCGGCAAATTATTTAGCGTGGAGGCCTTGTTCGTTCCAGGCATATCCGGACCCCGCTTCCTCGTCGGAGACCCATTCTATGTCAACATGAGGGTTATGAATTCGAGCAGCTCAGATGTTGGTTTCGGCGGTTGGGGCGTCCACACCAACCTTTACCCGAACTTTCTCTATATTTTCAACGGAGACCGCGCTGCCGACAAAATTGGCTCAAACACCGAATATAGTTGGAGAGATTCCGTAAGTATTCTCAATCCCGGTGTGCACCATTTGCAGATGGGTATTTGTCTCGATAACGCCGCGAATTGCTTGGCATCGAAAGCGCCTGCCATTAACTGGTTCATTCTTTCGGAGGCAATTCCGGTGACCATCAGCGATTCTAGACTTTCTCCAGTCACCCCGGATGGCAGCCCCATTACGGGCACCCACTTTTCGGCTGAGAAAATATGCGCCGCCGGCAGCAGCTGCGCCGCTATCTACACCGTGAATGAGTCCATCTGGGTGAATCTGAGAATAAGCAATTCGAGCGGCAGCGACCAGAAATTCGGCGCTTGGGGGGTGTACGCTAACCCTTACATCTTCCGCTTTTTCAACGGTAATGGCGATGCCGATAAGGTTGCATCAGGCACCGAATACTTCTGGCGAGACCACATTGAAATTCCAGCCGCTGCCACGTATGATTTGCGTATGGCTATTTGTCTGGACACCTCCACCAATTGCGGCGCCACGACCCCCCCGGCCGACAACTGGCACTTCCTCTCCGACGCAATTCCGGTCACAATCAATTAGGTCTCCCACCGGAAACGTGTGGGCAAGACTGATGAGTGAACCCACGCACCCGCGCCGCGCGCAATCACCGTACCAGCCGGTACGAAAACTGACAACAATACGGGATGTGCTAAGCGGCGCATTTCTGCTCCTGGCCGGCTGCACGGACCCCGGCCTATTTCCATCAAGCAAAATCCCTCCGCAGTGCGAAGCAGCAGATGCACACTCGCTTGAGCTCAATACCGGCTGGTACTTCCACACTGACCCGGACAACATCGGCATAGCCGAAGACTGGCACTCAACTGGAGCGATTACGGATGAATGGGCGGAAATCGCGCCAGGATCCCCGTGGGAGGATAGCGGGCTGACATACGATGGGGCGGCCTGGTACCGTACGATCATCACCGTGCCCGATTGGCCTACCGTGTTTCTTGGTCTAGGTAGAATCGATGATTCCGCAACGCTGTGGATAAACGGCAAACCCGTGGGGAGCTGGGACAACCTCGGGACACAGGCCACGCTAGTGGACATTCTGCATTACGGTAGAGAGGGGGAGGAACTCCAGCTCGCGTTCCGTATCTTCGACCGAGGCGGTTTCGGCGGTATCAAGCAACCGGTGCGCCTCGGGGCGGAGCCCCGAGCAGTCATGACCGGAGCGCAATACATAGAATGGCAGGCCAGCAACCACCCCGACTGGCCCATGCCCGCATGGGCAACCTCAAAACCGTTTGCCTGGACAATGACCGGAAACCTGGATACCGCCGACGAGGCATTGGTCTCTTCAGATGGCGCAGTGGCTCCATGGGCTACAGCACCCAGGGTGGAAGCCTGGCTCTACGATCCTGATACGGGCAGCCTGGCCGCAGCGAGCTCGGAAGATGTGCACTTCTCATTGGCTAACAGCCGGCTTCCCATTCCACAGTGGGAATGGGAAGCCCTCGACATGTCAGTACGAAATACCCTCTTTGGCGATGGCAAGCACTCAGCTATCCGCTGGAAAATAACGGTGAAAAACACGGGCTCCGAGCTGCACCGCCAAACCTTGATGCTTGCGACACGACCTTTTGCCATCAATCAGACATCCGCGCCGATTTGCACCATCCGTTCCCAGCGCGGACGCCGATTGTGGATCAACGACGCACCCTTCATGGCCGCCGCAACTCCGGCCAGCGAAACCGGAGCGGGACTGCTGCCGGAATCCATGACTGCAGCATTGCGCGGAGCGGTACCTCCCGACCAGCGCGTGACCGGTGCTACCGCGGCGGATGGCGTCGCCGTGTGGGCATATCCTATTGACCTTAAGCCGGGCCAATCCACCGAGTTTCACTTTGCCTTTCCCAGCACTCCGGGCGCTAACTTTCCGACCGTAGAAATCCCCATTGATGAACGCTTACAAGAGACCACCCAGCTATGGCAAGAGACAACCAGCGTAGTGAAAATGACGCTTCCCGACAAGTCCGTGGAGGCTGGCGTCGACGCATCGCTCAGCTATCTGCTGCTAGCGCTTGACCCGGACGGCCCCCATCCTGGTCCACTCGCTCATGACGCCGTCTGGATGCGCGACGCCGCATACTCAGGGCTTGCGCTGCTGCAATTCGGACACGGTGAAAGCGTACGCGCCACCGTAGCCGCCGCGCTTGCATCTCAGGAGCCTGACGGACGGGTGCCTCCCATCAGGGGCGAGAACGTTCCATGGCAGGATGACGAATGGGATTCGCAGGGACAAGCCATTTTTCTGGCGAACGCATATTACCTCTTTAGCGACGACGAAACACAATTGCGCGCATGGTATCCTGAGTTGCGCTCAGCCGCACAATATATATCTCATTTGCGGGCCAGCACAGCCGCTGCCAGTAGCGCTACGCGCGGCCTGCTGCCTCCTAGCAAGAGTGCGGAGGACCTTGGCCCGAACGAGTGGCACCACTACTGGGACGATTTCTGGGGATTAGCCGGACTGGAGCATGCAGCCTCCATCGCGTCTGTGCTCGGTGAGAGCGCCGACTCCGCCTGGATGCAATCCGAGGCCGATGCACTGCGTGCCGCCATTTTGGGCTCGATCACCGCAGTTATGGGACCGAAGCCCGCCTTTATCCCAGGAGCAGTGGAAAACACAACAGATTCGGCAATGGCGCGCGGTACGGTGCCTGCACTCTGGCCAACAGAGGTGTTGTCTAGAGATACCGACCTGCTAGCTCGCTCATTTGATATTTATCATCGCCTCTGGCTGCAACCGGACAATGGCGGCTTCCGACATCTGGGTGGCCAGTTCTGGCCTTACGGCGGTCTTGAACTCGCCCACGCTTACCTGCGACTCGGCCGCACAGATGTGCTCCACCAGATTCTGGGCTGGACTCTGCAGCATCAAACCATACCGGGAACATACGCCTGGGCCGAGCAGGTCAATCCCGCCAATGGAAGCTTTTCCGGGGGCGATATGCCCCATGCCTGGGCAGCCGCCAGTTACGTCACTCTGGTGCGCGAAATGCTGCTCTCTGAGCGGGGAGATGCCCTGGAATTGCTCAGGGGCGTTCCCGATTGGTGGTTAGCCGACGGTCGCACCATAGTGCTGGAGCGCACACCCACGCACTTCGGCGCGCTAGATATGCGCATCGAAAACGAACTAACACAGACAGAAGCGGGTTGGAACGGCACGCTTACTCTGACCCTATCAGGTGCGACGCCACCCGGCGGATTCCACTGGAAATTGCCGGTGGATCCTGTTGCCCTCTCTGGCCCTACCGACACTAAAACAGATGGTGGATGGCTGATAGTGCCGCCAGAAACAAGTGTGGTCCAACTAACATTTGCGACCCAACCCTGATCGCAGTAATGTGGTTTGACGACTTAACCAGGCAGAGGTATAATGCCAGCCTCAACTCTCGGGGGCGGAGAGTGGGGTTGCGTGACCGCAGCGGTTTTTTTTCCGCGGTCGCTATGCTAAAGAGTGAATAGTAGAACTGGATGGTGGTGCCTGTGCACATCAGTAGGGTATCCAGCGGACCGCCGATTTCTAAGGGCCGGGTTGTGTTGAGTGGAAAAACATTGGGTTAAGGTAACCATGCGGTAACAGTCCGCACCCCCAATACTCAGTGCGTGTCGGCGCCAGCATCATCTGAAGGTGCCGGTTTTATTTTAAAACGAGAAGTGATGAAAGAAACATCAACCACCAACCCGCCGACAGAAGACTTCGCCACCATGCTGGAGGACTATATGGATGTGGTGTTGCCAGCGCATGGGGAAGTGCTGCACGGCACCGTCATTTACGCTCGTTCAGAAGGCATCTTAGTGGATCTTGGCTTGAAACGCGAAGGTTTGGTACCCTTAGCAGACCTAGAGCGCGCAGGCAAGGAGCTGCAGGAATTCACCGCCGGAGATGAGATCGAAGTGCTGGTAACGGAACAGGGACACGGTACAAAGCCCCCCATCCTCTCGATCTCTCAGGCGCGCCAGCATCAAGCGTGGCTGGATGCCGAGGAACTCATGGGTTCCGGAGAAATCTTCACAGGCACTGTTGAGAGTTCTAATCGGGGCGGCATCATTGTCTCATTTCAGGGTCTGCCCGGTTTTGTGCCCGCCTCACATGTTGAAGGTATTAGTCGCAGCATACCGGAAGGCGACCGCAGGAACGTGCTAGAGCAAACGGTTGGCCAAGAAATCACCGTGCGGGTGATAGAAGTTGACCGGATGCGCCACCGATTGGTGCTTTCGCAACGGGCGGCACAGCGCGCTTCGCGTGAAAAGAAAAAAGAAGAGCTGCTATCGGAATTACACGAAGGCCAAGTACTGCGTGGAACGGTCAGTAGTGTGCGCGAGTTCGGTGCCTTCGTGGATCTTGGTAAGGCGGATGGCCTCGTGCATGTTTCCGAGATTGCATGGAAGCAAGTTGAGCACCCTAGTCATGCAGTGAAACCCGGCGATGAGGTCGATGTCATGGTAATCAAAATCGACCGTAATCGCAAGCGCATTGGTTTGAGTATCAAGCAGCTCCTGCCCAGCCCCTGGGATTCAGCGGAGGACTGGATCGTGCCAGGAGAAACGAGAGTGGGACACGTAACACGCGTGCTGCACTTTGGAGCTTTTATAGATCTGGGCAATGGCATTGAGGGACTATTGCATAGCAGTGAAATCCCCGATGAATACGGCCTGGAAATCGCCCAGGGCGGCGAGCTTATGGTACGTGTGGTCACTTTGGATGTGGATCGACAGCGCGTGGGGCTGAGTTTGCAAGATCTGGCCGGAGAGCATAAACAGCCTGGCGTGGCCGAACCTGCAATGCAAGACAACGCCGAAGGTGCGGTGACATCAGAAACACCCGAAGAAAATGACGAGATAGACACTGACATATTGGCGGCCGGAGACGAGACTGACGGGCAACATCCGCAGTGAAAAGGGGGTGATTGATCTGACCAAGGTGACGATCAAGCCAAACGAATCTCCCGAGGAACTGCTGCGGCGCTTCCGTAAGAAAGTTATGCGAAGCGGGCGGTTAGCGACTGTTCGACAGAAACGTTGGTTTGTTTCAAAAAGCGAAGTGCGCCGTATCGAGAAGAAGAAAGCCATCCGCCGCATTCGCCGTAAGCGTCAAACGCTCGAATAGGGTGCCAAAATACGGGGACACGCTGCGCGGCCCGTGCTGATCGGCAGCACACGAGGAACGCTACAAATGGCGGAACGAGAAGAAAAGATTGAAATGGAGGGCAAGGTCACCGAGGCCTTGCCCGGCACTCAGTTTCGTGTCGAGCTCGAAAATGGACACAAGCTTCTGGCGTATCTCTCTGGAAAAATGCGCCGTTATTACATACGTATTCTGCTGGGCGACCGCGTGAAGGTCGAAGTTTCGCCATATGACCTGACCCGAGGGCGCATTATTTACCGCTTCCCGAGTGGTGGCAAACCTCCACCAAAAGCGTAGGAAGTTCAAGCACTCCTGGCGGCTATCAGCGGCGCGGCAGCCAGGAGTGCGCCGGGCAGCCGGCCTCGCAGCCACCACGGCCCAGCCCAGGTAATTTCCACATCAACGAGTTGACCCGTGCGGTCGCGTTCGTCCTCGAAGAACACCAGTTTGTTGGTGCGCGTGCGTCCCCGCCACTTGCCCCGATGAAAGTCCTCGACCAGAACCTGCACGCACTCTCCAAGCAAGCGATTGTTAATGTCGGCCACAATCCCTGACTGCAAATCATCTAAATCTGCACGCCGGCGCTCTTTCTCATCCGCGGGCACATTATCCACCATGCGACGACTGGAAAGGGTTCCCGGCCGCGGCGAGTATTTGGATATGTGTATCTTATCCAGCTTGAGATCGGCCAGCAAATCGTAGGTGTCCTGATACTGTGCTTCACTCTCGCCAGGAAAGCCCACGATGACATCGCAGGCTATTGACCCGTCCGGCATATACTCGCGGATACGCCGAATCAGGCTGCGATATTGTTCCACGGTGTAATCGCGGCGCATGTTCTGCAGCACTGTATTGTTGCCGGACTGCACCGGCACTTCAATGTGTTCACATACCGCTGGCAGCGCGGCAACCGTGCGCAGAAGTTCATCGCTCATGTATTTGGGGTGCGAGGTCAAAAAGCGGATGCGTTCGAGACCAGGCGTCTCATGTACCACTCGTAAAAGCTGCGCGAGGTCGGGGCCTCCCTCCACATCGCAGCCATATCGGTCGACAATTTGTCCTAGCAAAGTAATCTCTTTCACGCCCTGTGCTGCCAGCGAGCGCATCTCGGCAGCGATTTGACCGACTGGCCGCGAGCGTTCGACTCCCCGACGGAACGGGATTATGCAAAACGTGCAAGCATGAGAACAACCGTAAACTACCGGGACGTGCGTGCTGACCAGCCGTCCGCGCTGCGATAGGGGTAGGATTAACTCGCCGTCCTGCGCGGCATGGCGACGCGCGACGACCGCGCGCTCATTTTGAATCTCATTCCGATCAGTGATTCGATTCAGTAGCGCGGTCGGGTCTGATGGAGACAGGAAGACATCTACCTGGGGGAAAGCACGCTCAAGTTTCGGGTTGCCTTTTATGCCCACCAGACAGCCCATCAACCCAACGATAAGACCGGGGTTTTTGTGAATCTTCAGGTGCCCCACTCGATGCAACCAGTCCCTAGCCCGGTCTTCAGCGCTTTGCCGCACGACGCAGGTGTTAAGAACCGCGACATCGGCCGCGGTTATTTCATCTGTCGGTGCTCCGCCCAGTTTCTCCAACTCGGAAGCCAGCCGCAGACTGTCAGCTACGTTCATCTGACAACCCATCGTATGGATGTGATATTTCATGGAGTGCAGATTCTACCCGAGTTCATTTTACCAATCCGTGCAACCGCAGTCAATGTGAGACCCAGCGACATACAATGAGAATATCTCCCAAGCCAACCGTCATGCGACCGCTAACCTCACACGGATTAAGCACAGCGCGCACCGCCGCCAATGGCAATAATTGCAAACCTAATGGGGTCACGTTCCAGCCGGTCTAGCGGGGCATCAAAACTCTAGCCCCGCGCGTGCACAGGACTGTGCACATAGTCCGCCCTGCGGGATCCGCATTATGCCTGATTCGAATCCTTGGCCATACAACCGCCATTCTCCCTCGTATCGATGTTTGAGTCAATCGAAGTATCCCAATCTAATTGGGGTACAATAGCGACACAGACGGTCACATACAGGCTGCGGGCATGAAGGAAAACGTCACTCTAACACTAGACGAGAAGGGTAATACGGGTAAAATCTGGCGAGTAATCGCGTTGCTTGTGATAATCGCTGGCGTTTTGGGAACGGCAGCTTACGCATGGCAACGTTACACCGCTGGCCAATGGGTGCTGTTCTCCACACCCACCGCCACACCGACTTTCACACACACACCCGTGGTACCGACCGCCACACTTTTGGAACCCACGGAAACCCTAACGCTAACGCCCACAGCCACGCGCAGCGGACCATTGAGTTACGTAATCAAGGAGGGCGACACACTTTATTACGTAGCGGACCAATATGAAATTGACATAGAGGCCCTAATCGCCTACAACCTCGACCAAGGCATTGACCTGACGTATTTCCTGCAGGTGGATCAGGAAATACTAATTCCGCCTCCCGATTTCCATGCGCCGACACTGACGCCAATGCCAAGCAACGTCAGCCCCGGCACGATCATTGAGTACACCGTGCGGCCAGGAGACATCCTACAATTACTGGCGGAGGAATTCAACACCACTCTCGACGCCATTTTGGAGGAGAATGAAGACCTGTCCGAGAACCCGGATGTGCTTAGTGTTGGTCAGAAAGTGCGCATACCCGTGGATCTACTAGCGCTCACGCCTGCGACGCCAACGCGCCAACCCTCGGCCACTGCTACTCCCCAGCCTTCGGCTACTCCGACTCCCTGACCGCGCCCAGCGCCGCGAGCGCGGCCTCAATTTCCTCTAGGACCACCTGATCCGTTTCCGATTCTAGCGCGGAACGCAAGGCGCTTTGCGGCGTATCCGCACTACAGAGAGCCAGCGCCCAGGCCGCATGGCCGCGTACAACCGGGTCAGGGTCACCGCACAACGCAGCCTCCAGGTACGGTACAGCCGCGCTCTCCGCTATGTTACCTAGCGCCACGGCGGCATTGCGCAGCAGGCCGCGGCGTTTAGCACGTTTCAGTGCACTCCCACGAAACTCACTGCTGAATTCCTGCTGCGAAAGACTGAGCAGATCCCCCGCCTGCGGATAGGGTAACGACCCATGCGGGGCGAAATCAGGGTCGCATTGCGGTTGCGCAAAGCGCTGGTTCCACGGGCAGACTTGCTGGCACACATCACAGCCAAACACCCAGTCATCCAGAGCACCGCGTTGCTCGGCTGGCAGCGCACCGCGGTGCTCGATGGTGAGATAGGAGATACAACGCCGACTGTCCACGCGGCGAGGGTCAGGCAGGATGGCTCCGGTGGGACAGGCATCCAAGCATCGTGTGCAGCTACCGCAGAGATCAGGCCGGAACGGCTCATCCGGCGGTAGCTGCAGGTCGAGCATGGCCTCCGCCAGCAGCGTCCACGAGCCAACATCTGCGTTAATAAGCATGGTGTTTTTGCCAATCCATCCTAGTCCGGCGCGCTGCGCGAGCTCGCGCTCCATCAATGGGCCAGTGTCGGTGTATAGCCGATGCCGCACTGGCCGCCCCGCCATCTCCTCTACAAAGGAAATCAGTTCCTTCAGGCGCTGTAGTAGTACATCATGATAATCGCGACCCCACGCGTAGCGTGCTACTCTGCCCGTCATGGAACCTGGGTCCGGTGAGGGCGACTCACCTTGAAAATAATTCGCCGCCAGCACCAGAATAGATTCACATTCAGGAAAGAGCGCTCTAGGGTCGGCACGCCGTTCTCGGGCGCGCTCGCTTGCCATGTATTCCATACCAGCGTGCAGCCCATCGGACAGCCACAATTCGTACTCGGGCAGGTGCTCAGGTGGATCGGGCGTCGTGATTCCACAGAGAGCGAAACCGAGCGCCCGAGCGCGCGCCTTGATACGCTCAGCGATCAGGTAAGAATCCACTGAGTTCAATTCTGTAAATACCTCGCCAGAAACTTCCCAGTATAGCTGGAATTCACCTGCATTACCTGCTCCGGAGTACCCTCGGCCATTATTTCGCCTCCACGGTCTCCGCCCTCCGGCCCCAAATCGATGACATGGTCGGAAACCTTAATGATATCCGGATGGTGCTCAATAATCAGCACGGTGTTACCCTGATCAGCGAACCGCTGCAGCACATCGATGAGACGGTCGACATCTGCGGCATGCAACCCTACTGAAGGCTCATCTAACACGTACAGCGTGCGGCCGGTAGAACGCTTCGAAAGTTCCTTGCTCAATTTCACCCGTTGCGCCTCGCCACCGGAAAGTGTAGTGGCTGGCTGCCCGATTTTAATGTAGCCGAGCCCAACTGCCCGCAGCGTAGAAAGTTTGCGCTGCATCACGGGGAAATTTACGAAAACTTGTGCCGCGTCCTCAATGCTCAATGCAAGCACATCAGCGATGGTCAAGTCCTTGAACCGCACCTGAAGCGTTTCGCGATTGTAACGCGCGCCATCGCATACATCACAGGGCACGTGGATATCGGGCAAGAATTGCATTTCTATGCGCAACTGCCCCTGCCCATGACAGCCCTCGCAACGACCGCCTTTCACATTGAACGAATAGCGCCCGGGCTTGTAGCCGCGTACCTTACTCTCGGGCAGTTCCGCGAAAAGACTGCGCATATGGTCAAAAAGACCAACATATGTTGCAGGATTGGAGCGCGGAGTGCGCCCTATGGGCGACTGGTCAATGTTGATAATTTTGTCGACGTGCTCCACACCCTCGATGCAATCGTGAGCACCCGCCTCGGCCCGTGCTCGATGCAAAGTCCGCGCGACGGCGCGGTAGAGAATGTCATTCATCAAGGTGGACTTTCCGGAACCAGAGACCCCGGTGATGCATATGACTTTTCCGAGCGGAATGCGCACGTCAATCCCTTTCAGATTGTGCTCGCGGGCACCACGAACCAGCAGACATTTTCCATTACCTTCCCGTCGCACTTGAGGAACAGCAATGGAGCGCCGGCCAGAAAGGTACGCGCCGGTCAGCGATTCCGGATTGGCAATTATTTCCTCGGCAGTGCCCTGCGCCACAACCTCCCCGCCGTCGCTCCCCGCCCCAGGTCCCAGATCCACAATCCAATCGGCGGCGCGAATAGTCTCTTCATCATGCTCCACCACTAGCAGCGTGTTACCCAAATCGCGCATTGATTTTAGCGTATTTATCAGCCGGCCGTTGTCACGTTGATGCAACCCGATAGATGGCTCATCGAGCACATATAGCACGCCGGTCAGCTGTGAGCCAATCTGGGTTGCCAGCCGGATGCGTTGTGCCTCACCGCCAGAAAGCGACGATGCCGAGCGATCCAAGGTAAGGTAATCCAGCCCAACATTCACCATAAACTGCAGCCGGGAGGTGATCTCTTTCAAGACCTGACGGCCGATGACCTGATCACGTGCATTGAGGGTGGTTGCCGGCAGCGCCTGCGCCCAGTTCAGCAGTCGCGTCACCGGCCAGTGCGTGACAGCCACAATGTTGTCAGCACCGATAGTCACAGCCAGCACTTCAGCGCGTAGCCGCTGACCATGGCAGCTGTCACAGCAGCGCTTCGTCATATAGCGTTCGATTTTGCGGCGAATGTTATCCGAGTTAGTGTCACTGTAGCGGCGACGCAAGTTGCCAATCACACCCTCGAAGGAATTATGCCGTACAGCCTTGTTTCCCTGACGGGTAAGATATTCGATGGGGATACGCTCGCCATCGCTGCCATATAGGAGCACACTCATCTGCTGTGACGAAAGTTCGGCAAGAGCCCGGTCCATTGGTATACCGTAATACTTGCACGCGCCTTGCAGCGATTGCCAGTAATATTCACCGCTTTCTCCTGGCGACCTAGCACGCCATTCCATCACTGCAATGGCAGATTCTTCCAGCGTGCGCCCGAGGTCTGGAATTATCATGGCCGGGTCAATTTCAAGTTTATGGCCTAGGCCCTGACACTCCGCGCAAGCTCCGTGCGGAGAGTTAAATGAAAAGGATCGCGGCTCAAAATCCGGTAGGCTGATGCCACAGTGGGCACAGGCGTTTTGCTCAGAGAAAATCAGGCCTTCGCCGGAATCAGAGCCCGCATCCGCGGATGACACCGGTTGCACCAGTAGCATCCCGTTGCCCACTCGCAGTGCAGTCTCCACCGAATCGGTTAGACGCGACACGAATTCCTGCTCCTCCTCGCCACCCACCCCATCACGTTCGCCCAACACCAGTCGGTCTACCACCGCCTCGATCGTGTGCATTTTGTAGCGATTCAGATTCGGCGCGGATGATCGTGCACCGCCTCCGCCGGTGATGTCATTCACATCGTAGGTTTTGCCATCCACGCGCACGCGCAAGAAGCCCGCTTTGCGCACTTCATCCAAAACGCCGCGATGATGCCCCTTTCGATCTTTGACCAGCGGCGCAAGCAGCAAAATGCGACTGCCACGAGGGAGGGAGCGGATAGATTGCACGATTTCTTGCGCCGATTGCCGGCTTACAGTGCGTCCACACTTCGGGCAATGCGGCGTACCTACCCGCGCAAAAAGCAAACGCAGATAATCATAAACTTCGGTGACGGTGCCCACAGTGGAGCGCGGATTCTTGCTCACGCCTTTCTGGTCGATTGAGACCGCCGGGCTAAGCCCCTCGATGTGGTCCACATCGGGTTTCTCCAGCTGGCCGAGGAACTGGCGCGCGTAAGCGGAAAGCGATTCCACGTAGCGGCGTTGGCCCTCGGCAAAAATAGTATCAAATGCCAGAGACGATTTTCCGGATCCGGAAAGGCCCGTAATGACCACAAATTTATCGCGCGGGATTTCCACGCTGATATTTTTTAGATTGTGTTCGCGCGCGCCGACCACGATAATCTTATCAAGAGACATTGCTAGACCACCAGGGCATCTCGAACGAAAGAACCAAATATTTATTATACCAACTGCCACTCCAGAGCGAGTCATCCGGTTTCCCGGCCACAAACTGACACCTGTCGTGCGCAGACAGGTGTCAGTTTGTGCTATAATGCGCCGCGCCGACCAAACGATGAATGTCTAGTGGCTTGCCATTATAGCGCTGGCTAGACCAGAGGTATCTCATTAAGGATCACATTCAGCAGGCTGTGGAAGCGCCTGCAAACAAGAACATCCCTGCCATCAATCCCGGCGATTCCGTCGCGGTGCATGTGCGCATCCGCGAGGGTGGGAAGGAGCGGGTACAGGAATTCAAGGGCATGGTTATCAAGACTCGTGGCGGCAGCAACAATGCCAGCTTCACGGTACGGCGTATAGCTTCACACGGGGTGGGCGTGGAGCGAACCTTCCTTCTGCGCTCGCCACGTATCGAGAAGGTCTCAGTAATGCGCCGGGCGAAAGTACGCCGCGCCAAGCTATATTATATGCGTGGGCTGACAGGCAAAAAAGCGCGCCTGAAAGAAAAGCGTACAGATTAGTCTGGGCACACCCAGGGCGTGGCACCGGTCGGTTCCAGGCCCGTTCTTCTCTTGCCGGAGCCAGATAAAATGACACGTCCCCTGATTGGCATCACCGTGTCGCGGAGAAAATCCAGCAGCGGCGGAGAGAGACGTGCATGACGTGCTCTTTATGCGTACGTTGACGCAGTGCGTAGTCAGGGCGGGATCCCAATGCTGATCCCGCTCGGCCTGCAGACGAATGAGCTCCGTGATCTGTATGACCGTGCAGACGGTTTGATCCTCTCCGGTGGTGGAGACATTCACCCCGAACGTTACAGAGACACTCTCACAGAAATGTGTAAACGGATTGACCCGGAGCGTGACAAACTGGAGTTTGCGCTAGTGCGCTGGACGGCACACTCTAGCGCGATCTCCCCACAGAGGTCCCTAGTGCAGCTAAACACGATTTCTTCCCGAACTACCCACGGGACCAGCGCACACACAGACTTAAAGTGACGCTGGATTCACGATTGGCGCAGCTGATGCAAGCCACCTCTGCGGAGGTGAACAGCCTGCATCACCAAGCATACCGTGAGCTTGCACCTGAAATGAGGCAGGTAGCCGTACCGCCCGACGGATTGTGGAAGCGGCCGAAATCCCCAGCCATCCATACGCGGTGGGGGTGCAATCGCATCCAGAGTGGATTCAAGACACCGCCGACCAGCAGGGTTTGTTTGCCGGGTTACTGAACACCTGCCGCAACGGCAGTACGTAGCCGCGTGTTTGCACCACAACGTGCCCAGCGATGACTAATAGCCATCCCATCCACGCTAGAAACAACGCCCCCGTGAGCGTGTTCGACTCCGGCTTGGGAGGGTTATCTGTGCTGCGCGAAATATGGAAGCGCGTGCCTTCTGAAATGTTGCTATATGTAGCCGACCATACCCATTGCCCTTATGGCAACCGCCCACTCACCGAAGTGCGCACGTTCTCCACGCAAATCGCGCGCTGGCTGCGCGCGGAGGGTGCTAAGCTTATTACCGTTACCTGCAACACCGCATCTGCGGCCGCGCTTCACCAGCTGCGGGAAACATTCCCATGTACGCCATTTGTAGGCATGGAACCGGCGTTAAAGCCAGCGGTAAGCATCACTCGCACCGGCACAGTTGGCGTGCTGGCCACCGAGACCACTTTTCAGGGCGAGCTGTTTGCCAGCTTGGTCGACCGGTTCGCGCGCGATGTCACCCTGCTGACACAGGCATGCCCAGGGTTGGTGGGGTTAGTTGAGAAAGACGAGTGTGTCCGCGCCCGCATCCTACTGCAGCGATACACACAACCGCTGCTTGAGCGTGGCGCGGACACACTCGTGCTCGGCTGCACACACTACTCCTTCCTAAAGCCACAGCTGCAGGATGTTGCAGGTCCAAGCGTGACCATCATCGATCCGGCCCCAGCGGTAGCAGATCAGGTGACACGTATGCTGAACGAAAAGGGGTTGGTACGCGGTGCAGCAGAGGAAGCGCCCGCGCCCATTGTGGCATGCACCACTGATCGCACGCAAGCCAGCCAATTTTCCGAGCAGGTAAAGTCGCTTCTAGGAGAACGCGTCCGAATACGGGTAGTAGAGTTAACCTAGCGCCAATTTGAGACAGCGAGAACAACTGATGACCCGGTAGCAATCTTCCGCTTTATTGTTGTAGCATGTTTACTTCTGTTACATTCACAATATACATTGGCTGATGATACTGATGTAATGGGAATTGAGTATTTAGCGATTGGGCCACAACTGGAAATGACCACGGTCGCACACATTAAACTAGGTTCTATTGTAGCGGTGCTCGCTTCCGCAATTCTGTCTTCGTGTGTGCCATCCCCAGCAGAGGTTGAACAAACTGCAATCGGGGCATCTTCCGTCCAGACAGCAATTGCCACAACTGTACTGACTGGAACTGCAGCAGTGAGGGCAGCGGTAGCGGCAACAGAAGTCCTGACCCCGGTGGTCAAGCGCACCCAAACCGAGCAGCAGACTGAGGATTCGTCCGTCCAGACAGCAATTGCCACAACTGTACTGACAGGAAGTCCGGAACCTACGAGCACCGTACCCGCAACCGTGGTGGCAACGGCACTCCCGACGCCTGTGGAACCGCGCCATACTGTTGCACATTGGGCTGCAGATGCCGTAGCTAGTTATTGGACGCTGGTGAACAATCGTGACTACAAGTCCGCATGGAGGCTGCTTTCCGAAGGATTCCGACAGCGTAAGCATAAGAACGATTATTCTCATTACCAGATTACCTATCAGGAGATGAACATTTGCAGCGTGGAGGCGATCGATATTGAGACCATTGAAGAGCGCGACCAGTCTGCTATGGTAAGTGCGGATATGTCATATCTGACGGGCAGCCAATGTGATGACCGACGCGATTTTGTTTTCGAATTCAAGCTTACCCGCGAAACTCGCGAGACAGCATGGAAGATTGATATGGTCGTTCCAGTGGCGAACAAGGACATCTTATTGGGTGCTACAGCCAGTTGTGGCGACACCATGGCAGCTGTTGTCCCATCATCACTGAATGTTCGCACCGGCCCTGGAGCAGGTAGAGCAGGTGAGGCTTTGTACCCGATACGCTCATATTTGCAGAAAGACGAGTGCGTCACTGCGACTGCGACCAACGCAGGCTATTCTTGGGTACGTATATCAAATGCCCCTCGCGCAGGTGCCGAAGATGGATGGGTAGCGGCATCATTTCTAAAGTTTGGCGAGAACCATCCTGAGCCTTCACTTTTGCCAGTGGCAACCGAACCCACACCGTATCCAACGGCTCCGCCGCCGAGTGGTAGTGCGCTCCAGCCCATCGGTGTCGAGCATTTAGGCAGCGCAGAGTACGTCTGCTACGATATCCAAGGCGGCTCGGGCCCCGAGTTAGCCCTCCAGATGGATAGACTCGGCCCTTACGACAGTGACGGGAACAAGACCTGGGCTGTCGCAAGCCTGCAGTTTGTTATCAGCGGCGGCACTTGCTACTCAGACGGATCCGTTGATTTATCAGACGTAGCAGTCTCCTTGAATTCCACCATCACCATGCCATGTTGGTATCCACCATCCGGAACCAACCTGAAAGAAATCTCAAGGTTTGACGGTTTGATGCAAATGATCGCACTCCACGAAATCATACATGTTGAGATCGCATGGCAATGGGCTCGCGTTCTTGAGCAGCAGCTGAGGGATGCAAACACTTGCGACCAGGCTACGCTGAACACAATCTATAACCAAGTATGGGCGAACGAAGAGGCTGCTCAAGATGCCTTCCACGCATCGCCTGAGGGTCAAATCATTTCTTATCCCTAGGCGCGATTACCCACTGGAAATGATGCCGAAGGCTCACATTTCCCAAACTGGTATTTTGGGATAAATTTGGGATAAAAACAGGGCGTGTGGGCAACTATTTCAGGATGTAATAGGTGCCTCTCTTTGCACCTATCTTAAGCAGCACGCCCTTACTCACCAGGTCTGCCAAGTCCAGGCGCAATGTCTCCGGGCTAACATCTGGGCATAGCTGCCGATACTCGCGATTAGCGATGCGGCCAAGCTCACGGACGTGCGTGAGCGCACGCATCTGGCGCTCGTTCATGTTGCTTTCCCATTTGGGCACAACCTTGCGGTCACGGCTATTATGCAATGTCACGGCAAACGCGTGTGGCCGCGCTTTGAAATGCGGAGGAGGATGGCCTTCCTGCACCATAGACTCAATCATTCTATCGATGCCCAGCCCGAGCTCCTCAATGTAGCCCCACTGAAACACTCCCGCAACCAACCGCGGATTTCGTGAAAAATGTTCCTCTACAATATTATCCACTGTGATAAAACCAGGCAGCCCACCCGGACTAATGACTTCCATGCGATCGGAGAACATGCGCACCTCTATCCGGCGCCCTTTCAAACGGTAATCCCGATGGCAGACCGCGTTCACAAGTGTCTCCCGCACAGCGAAGAGAGGGTATTCGAATGTTTCCTGCCGCTCCAAACCCTCCACCACTGCCCCGACCGACATTTCTTCACGCACCACCTGCCACGTGTCTTCGATAATACGCGCCAGCGGGCCGTTGATCTCCTCGCGACGGCCATAGCCAGCTTGGCCATCAGAACCACGCGGGTCGGTACCAACAAATTTGACGAAGACAAGTCCGCTCTGGGGCAGCAACACCTGAGGCGCGGCACCGAACAACAGCAGCCCCGCAACCGTGGGCAGCCCCTCTGGCGTAAGCGCCCCGACATCCATCAGGATCTCGTCGACCATGCCGGAGATCCGCCGGCGCTGCCGCGACCCACGTTTTTTCATATACTCGGCTATGACATCGTCATCCAGATCTGCGCGAGTGGCTCCCACCACAGCCTCGGTCTCGAAATCGCCTGTGGATTTAGTGGCAGCTAGCAGCCGCACCTGTTCCCCAGTTAGCGGCCGATTCTCCACGCCAGCGCGGACAAGCACACGGCCGTCATCGAGGGTGTGCAACTCTGGGCTGCGATCAACACGCACAACGAATGCCGGCCCGCCTTCAACTTCAAATTGCTCCCATCCGGCAGGAATCACCGGTCGGCAGCGCAGCTCGGCTGCACGCAGAGACCCTTCTAATTCCTCCTCATAAATTGGCTCGTAATTTTGCTCACCGGTTTCGTCCACTCCAAGCACAATGGTACCGCCATCGCTGTTGGCAAATGCCACCATTGTCTCCGCGAGCAATGCCGGATCTGCTTGTGGGAGATAAGTGGTGAACGGCCCGGAAAGTACCAGTTTGTTCAAGAGCTCACTTGGTTGTTGTTTCAATTGTTACTTCAACCACCTCGGGCGTGGGTATGTCATCCGCCGCAATGCGCGCCACGGAGGCGACATTATCACCCGGTTTCAGGTTTATCAGGCGCGTCCCCTGAGTAGCACGGCCTAGCAGCCGAATATCGGCTACGGTAGTGCGCAGAGCCTGCCCATTAGCAGAAATGATGGTTATCTGGTCATCGGCATGCACGCTGCGCACATCCACAATCGGCCCAGTAACCTTGGTGACAGCCTTGCGAGAGAAGGTGGCCACACCCATAGTGGCACGGCCTTTGGGATTGTACGCTGCCATCGCGGTGCGTTTGCCATATCCATTTGCGGTCACCACCAGCAGCTCACCATCTTCAGTCACCGTCACCATGCCACTGATGCGGTCACCCTTGCGCAGTTTGATTGCCTTCACGCCAGCTGCTGGACGGCCCATGCTACGCACAACGCTGCTGTTGAAACGCAGTGCCTGGCCCTGCTCGGTGATTATGATAATGTGTTGTTTTTCAACCGTCAGGTGCACCCATCCAAGCTCATCACCCGGTGCCAGGCCGATTGCAATAAGCCCGGAAGGTCGCACCGATTCAAAATCACTGAGCGCCACGCGCTTGATTTTCCCGTTGCGTGTCACCATGGTGCAAAATTCCGCTTCATCAAAATTGGGCACAGGCACGGCAGCCGTGATCCTCTCCGTGGCTTCCAGCGGGATAATATTGTGTAGCGACACTCCTTTATCGGTTCGGCGGGCCGCTGGTATCCGGTAAGCCTTCTGCGAATACACCTTCCCTCTATCCGAGAAAAACAAAATGGTCTTCAAGGAGCGGGTCGAAAAGAGCTGGCCAATTTCATCCTCATCGCGCACGTCTTGACCGATAACCCCTTTACCGCCCCGGCGTTGCGCCCGGAATTCGCGCGGCGGCATACGCTTGATGAAGCCACGCAATGTGATTGTTACCAGTATGGTTTCATCGGGCACCATGTCCTCGATGCTCAGCTCGTCGCTGGCGCCATACGCTATCCGCGTTTTGCGTTCATCGCCGTATTGTTCTGCCACTGCGTCAAGATCGTCTTTTATCAATCCGAGGATTTTCTTGGGGTGCGCCAGCAGATCCTCCAGCTCTTCGATGCGCGTCTGGATGTGATCATATTCCTGCTCAATCTGCAGGCGTTCCAGCGCAGCCAGGCGACGCAATTGCATGTCGAGGATAGCACGCGCCTGCACCTCGGTCAGGTCAAATTGCTTCATGAGCGCACCCCGGGCGACATCCGCATCCTTCGCATTGCGAATAGTCTTGATTACGGCATCGATGTTGGCGATTGCGACGAGCAATCCCTCCAACACGTGTGCGCGCGCGCGCGCTTTGTTCAGCTCAAACTGCGACCGCCGCGTGATTATTTCCTTGCGGTGGTCAATATACAGATGCAGCGTCCGGCGCAAGGAGAGCAGTCGTGGTTCGCCACCCACCAACGCGAGCATCTGCACACCAAACGTACTCTGCAGGCTGGTGTATTTGTAGAGCTGGTTGAGCACCGCATCCGGATGCGCCGCACGTTTCAGGTCAATGACAATGCGCATTCCGTCCCGGTCCGATTCGTCGCGCATATCGGCTACCATTTTGAGCCGGCCGCTGCGCGCCAGTTCGGCAATGCGCTCAATCAGGACGGTTTTGTTCAACTGGTAGGGTATCTCCGTGATGACGATTCTATGTCGCGCTGGTGACAATTCCTCAATCTGTGCCATCCCGCGCATCACCACCCGGCCCCTACCAGTGCTGTAGGCTGCCAAAATGCCCTCGCTGCCCACAATGACGCCACCCGTGGGGAAATCCGGCCCTTTTACGAATATCATTAGCTCAGACACCGAGGCCTCCCCGGCATCCTCGCTAAAATCGTAACCGCTATCTTCAGCGGCGGAATCAACGCTCTCAAAGTCACTATCGGCATACAGAATGATGCGCGTGATGGCCTCCGCCTGAGGCTTTTGAAACCCGAACATCTCCGTCAGTTTGACCACAGCCTCATCGCCGTACTCCTCAATAACTGCAAGGATTTCGTCGCGGTCAATCAGGTAGTTGATCGCCGAGGTGACTTCGCCCAAGTTGTGCGGCGGGATGTTTGTGGACATACCGACGGCGATGCCTGACGAACCATTGAGCAGCAGGTTGGGCAGCCGGGCGGGCAGCACCAGTGGTTCCTGGAGCGAGTCGTCAAAATTGGATCTCCAATCAACCGTGTCTCGGTCTATGTCGCGCAGCATCTCCTCAGCTGTGGCGGCCATTTTTGCCTCGGTGTAGCGCATGGCTGCAGGCGCATCGCCATCAACCGAACCGAAGTTGCCCTGCCCGCTTACGAGCAGGTAGCGCATGGAAAACTCCTGCGCCATGCGCACCATAGCATCGTAAACAGACTGGTCTCCGTGTGGATGGTATTTGCCCAGCACCTCGCCAACGATGCGCGCCGATTTCTTGAACGGTCCATTAGAGCGCAGGCCCATGTCGTGCATGGCGTAGAGAATACGGCGGTGTACGGGCTTTAAGCCATCGCGCACATCTGGAAGTGCGCGCGCTACGATCACGCTCATCGCATAGGCCAGATACGCATCGCGCATCTGGCCGTCAATATCAGTCCGTTTTACCAGGCCAATTTCCATAGATTGCTTCCTCGGCCCACCGAGCCCGCCCGTTTACCATATACCTCTAGAAGGGTACGTGATTTCATTTCATGCGCCGCCCAGAAGTACGGCATTGTGGCCACGGAATCGCCGGCGCGAGCGCATGTTCTTACTGTGGTTAATTGTACTCTAGCTGCCTGCAGCATGCCATCCCGGCGAGGCATCTTAAGCTTCGCGACCACTTGCCGTACGGACTACCGGCAGGGCTGCAATTGGGCCGTATAATACGAGATCATGATACAGAGTGAGATAGAGCAACTGGTCGCCAAGATTCACGCATCCCCGCAGCAGGCAGTGTTGGAGTTTGCCGGAGCGGGCAGCCTGGCGCTCTTCTGGCTACACAGCCAAGGCGGTTCATCTCGCACCATACTGGAGGCCGTTGACCGTTACTCCGCACAGTCCACCATCGACCTACTTGGCACACAGCCGCGGCGCTTTGTCACCGCAAAGACGGCCCGTACGATGGCCCGTCATGCCTACCAGCGCGCGCTCCGCCTGAGCGTGGGCCGTGCGCCGGTGGTGGGTATTGGCTGCACTGCCACCATCGCCACCGATTACGCAAAACGCGGCAAACACGGGTGCCGCGTTTGTGTGATCTCACGCGCGCGCTGCACCCAATATGCAGTCACTCTCCAAAAAGGGGTTCGCGATCGCCCGGGGGAGGAGGCCATCATCAGCAGAATCGTGCTGCAGGCGCTGGCGCGTGCATGCGAGATGGAGCTCACCCTTGACCTAGACCTGCTGGAAACGGAAACCCTGAAGATAGACTCCAGCGCGTACAGAGACCCGCTGGATAGCCTGCACGCGGATGATGTGGCAACAGTGACGATACGGCCTGATGGCGACATGTCTACCAACCAGACACTGAGAGGTGTGGCAGTGCTCTCTGGCGCTTTCAACCCGCTGCACATCGGGCACATTCATCTGGCCCGCGCCGCCGCTACCCACTTGCACCGCCGTGTGGTATTTGAGCTTCCGGTGATAAACGCCGACAAGGGTGCTCTCAGTCACACCGAGATTTGCCGGCGAATGGGCCAGTTCCACCAGCCATGGCAGCTAGTACTCACGCGCCAGCCGCTGTTCGCCCAGAAAGCGATTTTATTTACGGATTCGGTTTTCGTCATCGGCTACGATACGGCGCTACGCTTACTACAATCACGCTATTACGACGATGATGAAACCAAAATGCGCGCCGCGCTGGCGGCCATCCAAGCAGCGGGATGCCGCTTCCTGGTGGCTGGACGCCTCTGGCAAGGCCGCTTCCGAACATCAACTGACCTCTCCTTTCCAGCGAGTTTCTCGGTATTGTTCGAAGAATTACCGCAGGCCGACTTCAGGCTCGACACTTCCTCCACAGAGGTCCGCGGAGCGAACGAACGGAACGACTCGCGCGCGCCCTGACCGCAAATGCCCTCCATGAGCGCAGCCGCGCGACGGACGCGGCACAGTCTGCCGCAAATAGTCGTACTGCTCTTCGGCTTGATTTCAATCTGGCCGTTACTGCAGACCCGCACCACCTGCTCTGACGACGGGATTTTCCACATCCACAAAGCGCTCGGACTGGAAGCCGCTATCCAGCTGGGACACTGGTTCCCACGCTGGTCACCGCACATGGCGCACGGCTTTGGTTATCCGCTCTACAACTTTTACGCTCCGCTGGGCTCATACACGCTAGCCGCGTTGCACGCACTGGGATTCATCTATCCACTGGCGCTGCACATTGCGTTTGCCCTGTGCATACTGCTAGCTGGACTCGCCGTGTTTATTCTGGTGCGCGATTGGTGGGGACCGTGGGCGGGGCTGGTCGCCGCAGTAGTTTACCAGACCTCGCCGTATCTGGGCTTCAACGTGCTCTTTCGCGGCGCACTTGCGGAGACCCTAGCTCTGGTATGGCTGCCGCTCATTCTATGGACGCTCGACCGCGCGCTTCGGCGAAATTCGCTGCGCTGGGGAGCGCTCGCAGCACTTAGCTTTGCGGCGCTGGTTTACACCCACAACGCTTCAGCATTGCTCGCCGCGCCAATCATCGCGGGATGGGCATCGTTTGTCTCTTACGAAAAAAGACGTGGGCAGCTGCTGGTGCGCGCTGCTTTCATCATGATCGCTGGTTTGGCGCTCAGTGCCCATTTCTGGGTGCCGGCACTCGTAGAACGCGACCTGATCCAGACCGAACAGCTGCTCGTCCCACCGATTTTCACCTATTACACCAATTTTCTGAGCAGTGCCGAATTGCTGGCTCCACCAGTAGCGACGCAACCACATTTAATAAACCCGTCGCCGCCAAAGGCACTCGGGGCTACAGCCGCCGCGCTCGCGTTGCTGGGAGCAGCTACTGTACCACTGTACTGTACTGGCGCGCACAAAAGACAGCCGAAAGATGGCGCGGTGCGTCCGCTGTTCTTCTTTGCCGCGTTGCTACTTTACGGCGCACTCACCCTCCCGGTGACACTGCCAATCTGGGATGCACTCCCGCTGCTGCCTTTCGTACAGTTCCCCTGGCGGATGCTGGGGGTCGCGACCCTCTGCGCTGCTGTTCTCGCTGGGGCGTCGGTGCGCTGGTTCGAACGCTACAATCGTGCCTGGGTTGGGGCCGCAATTATGGCTGTTGTGGCCACGCTCGGTAACTTGTCGTGGTGGTATCCCCGCTACTGCAGCGAGTTCTCCGAGCCCACCATCGGCACAATGCTGGAGTACGAGTATGACACCTTCACAGTAGGCACATCCGCCAAAGGCGAGTTTCTTCCAAAGACCGTGCGTTATTTGCCGGATGACAACACCGTGGCCGAGGCGCTGAAGGCAGGCGAAACGCCCGATCGCCTGCGCGGGATACCCACCGTGGCAACGCTCAAAGTCCTAGACTCGGACCCGCTGGATTTCCGCGCAACCCTGCGCACTCCGGAGGCCTTCAGCGCTGCTTATCAGATGTTCTACTACCTCGGCTGGCGCGTGAGCATCGATGGCCAGCCGCACCCGCTTGAGGTGGCGGCTGGCACCGGCCTGATCCAGTTCGATGTCCCAGCAGGCGAACACGAATTGCGAGTTTACTTTGGCGCAACTCCGTTGCGCGCGCTGGCCTCCAGTATAACGATAGCGGCAGTGCTCGCCATCATGGCCGCGCTGCTGCTTGCTTCGCCTCAACCGGCGACGCGCCTGTGGCGGCACTCGAGCGCTCCTGCCCTGCTGTTGGCGTTACCGCTTGGATGCCTCGCGGCAAAACTAGTGCTGATCGACCGCAGCGACAACGCCCTTCACCGCACCTCGGTCGAGGCGGCCTCGCTCGGCAGACCGTTGTCGGTCTCACTCGATAACGGCCTAGACACTATCGCTTACAAAATCACGCCCAATCCGGTGCATAGCGGCGGTTCGTTCGAGGTGAATCTGTACCTGAC
>Ga0310123_10000251_pt1 | contig 47844 bp, 33 predicted proteins | sample CB6_AW_1057_MG_FD_203505 | JGI IMG/M metagenome (GOLD analysis project Ga0310123, IMG submission 203505) | Marine microbial communities from Western Arctic Ocean, Canada - CB6_AW_1057 | ecosystem: Environmental > Aquatic > Marine > Oceanic | place: Canada: Western Arctic Ocean | collected... | reverse complement strand
CCTGAGGGGGATCGATCTATCGTCGGCCGCCGTTGTTGTGGCTGCTCCGCTACGCTCCGCAGCCACAACAACGGCATTCGTATTTTCCTTAATGGAATCGCCATCTGACAACATACAAGGGAGATCAGGTTTCGCGAATCTGTGTGGTCCGCTATGCCGCAAGCGGTGGGTCGGCTTGCAATTCCAGCGAGAGAACGCGAACAGTTTCAGACCGAGGGTCACAGCCGTGGCAGCGAGGCCATTTCGGCAAAGAGATCTTCGACGGCGCTAAAAACACTGACGTTGGTCAATGCCTGCTGTCGCAGTTCGGGCAGACGGCTAATCGCATCGAGTGACGATGAGAAGCTCGAGTCCGGTTCCGGCGAAATACCTCGGGATACGTCGGCGGCGACTCCTCAACTTCTCGAGAGACGTTGAGGAGTCCGATCAGAGAAGACTGTGCTGCCGCCGAGAGTGCTGCGATGCTCATGTTGGTAGTTTCCGTCCGTATTTTGTTCAGAGACGGTTGGAATCGTCTCACGGTGCTCGCAAGAAAGCCCAAGACCTCCTGATTGCGCAGGTTCATAATCGAAAGTGCTTGCAACGTGGACTTTTCCAGTAGTTGGTTATTCGCCAATTTCGCCACTTCCAGGGCCAGATCGGTATCCTGAATCGCCGAGAACTCCGAGGAGACGTTTTCGATCTGAATGTCGAGGATGCGGCTGGAGCTATCGAGCGTAAACTTCTTAAAACCGCAGATGATGGCCTGCGTCCGGCTGACGTCGGCGATGGCGTCGTCGAGGATTTTCAGAGCTTCGGCCGTTTTTCCAGCCGTCAGCGTGTTGGCGCCGCCGCTGGCAATCGACGAGAGCTTACCGATCACGCCGCCGAGGATCGACGTGTGCATGTTCCCCAGCCCAATTCTCGCCGTGCTGCTGACCTGCGAGCCGATAATGAACTCCAAACCATTTCCGGAGACAGTGAAGGGACTCAGGTTCCCGCTGGCCGACGGATCGAGTTCAATCGCCAGCAAAAGTTGATTGGTGTTCACGTTGAAGACCGTGCCGTCTCCGGTGAACTGTTGCCCGTTGATGGTGGCCAGGGCATCGGTTCCGGTCTGCTGAGTTGTTGTGTCGAAGGTTCCCGCTGTCGCCGAGATCGAAAACGTGACATCTGATCCATATTCGACCGTGGTGAAGTCGATGTTGCTGGCGTCGATGCGGGTGGCCGTGATCCCCGTCGCGTACGTGATGGCGTTGAAGGCATCGGTGATGGTCTGCGTATTGGCGCCGCTGTTCAATTCGACGGTCGTTGTACCGTCCGGCCCGGTGACAACCAGCGTGGTGTCGGAGCCGAGCGCGCCGTCACTGTAGCGGTAGGTCTGTTGTGTTGCCTGCTGTGTGACATTGATGCTGACCGAGACGTCATCGGTGGTGGTTTTGTCGAGCACGTCGATGTCGAGGATTTTAGTGGTGTCGACGCCCGTAGTGCGAAAACCGGCTGAGCCGTCTAGAAGTCGTTTACTGGAAAATTCGGTTTTGGCGAGCCTGTTGACGGTGCGGATGATTTCGTCGACCTGTACCTGATTTCCGGCCACCGCAGAGGATGAGAGTGTTTCATCGGCGGCAGCCAGCACCAACGTACGGGCCGACTGTAGCTGTGTGAGGACTTCGCCGGCGGCCGCGTCGGCGGTGGCCAGCAGCGCGCTGGCGCGGGTCACTGTTTTGGATGCCTGTTCGGCCGCCGTCAGCTCTGCTTCCAACAGAGTTGCCTGAACCAGACCAGAAGGATCGTCCTTGGCCGAGTTGATCCGATTGAGGGTGCTGATCCACTGCTGGTTCTGAGAGATGGCTTTTCCGATCTCGGTCAGCCGACTGAGAGCCCGCAACTGCTCGGTTCCCAGGCTGCCGACACTGCCGATGCGCGTCATGATCTACGTTCCCGTTACGGATCGGCGAAAAGTCGATCCAGGGGAACTCTACCTTTTGCGGAGCGACAGTCAAAAATCCGCCGCGCCCGAATAGGGGCGCGAAATCGAAACGAACGACCGTGATCGAACCGGTGCGACTTGTGCTTGCGCCGCGAAACAGAGACAACCGGAATTTCCATTGCCGGCGGTTCAAACCGCATCGTGCCTGTGAGCCTCTGAGGCCGAGGGTCGGCTTCGCCCACCCGGTGCAAGCGATTGTGGTGGGCAGAAACGGGTCTGGAACTTGCGGCAGCAATCCGGTTCGATCGACGTTACTTCTTAATGTAGTTCGACCAACCGTAGTTCGTCCAAACGAACCAAGTGGCAATTGGGGCCACCAGCCCAATGGTGCCGTAAACCCCGAACCCTCCGAGCAACGGCACGATTGCTTCGAGCAGCGGCGTGATCACAAAGTGACCGATCGCTGCTGCTCCCACGAGACTCCAGCACAGAATGATCACGCCGAGCAACATCTGCTGCCGTTTTTCATCACTCGACATTTGCGAGGCCAATTTACGTTTTTTCGGGGCGGCCTGTTTGGATTGCTTCTTTTTAGACGGGGAGGCTGCGACCTGATTGACAACCGCTTCGTCGCGCATGCCGGGGGCATAGTATTTGGCGAGGGCCTGATTCACGGCCAGTGGCGTCGCCAACACAGCCCGCATCGGCATGTCGAACCGCAACCGCATCTCCTCTTCCAGTTCCAGCGTCGATTCGTAAGCGCAAGCAATCAACAACACATCGTCGTCAACAAAGAGCGGCAAAATGGCGTTCTGTTTGACGACATTCCTCGGAAGCTGATCGAGGACCGAATCGTCAGGGACCATCTCGGCCAAATCGACAAACGGACGTCCCAGTTCCTGGGCCAGCCCCTGCGTGGCGGTTCTGATGTCGACCAGCTTCATCTGCACGACGGCATCGCGCAGCGACAGACCCCGGGCATCGGCGAACACCTCCGCCTCCGACAACTGGTCGCGAGTGAGGTGATCGTCTTCCATCAACCAATCGCCCAGTGACTTTCGGCCGAGAACATCCACAGCGTTATCGAACTCGCGGCCGAGACCCTCATCGTATTCACGTTTCCGTTCCGGGTCGGTCAGACAAAGCATGACGCGGGCGAGTTCGTTGAGTAGCTCCTGCGACTCGGATGAATACCGGCCGGTCTGATACTTGCGGACGTGTCCGTTCAGCTTGGTGTAATGTTGCTGAATCTTCTCGACGTCGTCTTCGAACTTGACCAGTCTGAGCAGTTCGTAATGATCAGGTGGCCGCGGGCCTTCGGGAATGCCGAGCCAGTCCTTGTAGACGTCCAATGCCACGTGTCTTCACTTTCTGTTGATGCGGCTATGTTCTGTTGTGCGTCGGCTAATCCGAGTGGGTGACTCGGCGCATCGAGCGAAAACTGGGTTCGAATCCGGCCTATTTCCGTCGTGACCGATTTGCCGGCCGCAGCCAAAACGTCTTCGTGCCTGATCATCGAATATCGCGCACAGCATGCCCATTTTGATTGCCACCACGATAGTGCTGGTGTGCATCGCTTACTCGATGCTGTAGCCCTTGGCCAGCGTCTTGTAGGCCTCCATCCCGGTCTTGTCGAGGCCGGAATCACGTACGATTTCGGTGTCCGCTTCGTTGTTGCCGGTCAGCTCGACCGCTGTGGCGCGGATTCGACCGTTGCGATCATAGCTGTAGGTCAATTCCACAGGTGAGCCAGCCGGCAGGTTGGCCGGCAGATTGACAACACGAAAATCGCCGATCAGCGAGCAGGCGTCGGGATCGGATGCTTCTCCTTCGAGCACATGGACATGCACCCGCTGCTGGTTGTCAGAGGTGGTGACAAACCGGTGTGTCTTGTTGAACGGAATGGCCGTGTTCTTGGGAATCATGATGTGGTTGACCTGGCGGTCCTTGTTCTGTGGGTCGGTGAGCTTGACGCCCAGTGAATGCGAATTGACGTCGCGGGTCTGCACCGCCAGCAGGCGATTGATAATCGCTTGCGCCATATGGCTTTTGTCCCCAAATTCCCTCGCTTCCAGAATCGCCGCGTGAATGCAGGCTCCATGAGCGACCGCCGCCTCGGGCAACATGTCACGGCTCGGTTCCATTTGACAAACGTCCTTGAGCATTTTTTCGATGACCGGCATGTAGGTGGAACCGCCCACCAGTACCAGTTCGTCGAGCGATTCCCGCTTGATGCCAGCCTGCTGCAGCACCAGTTCCGTGGTGTCTTTGGTCCGCTGAAGGAGATCACTGGTCATCCGCTCGAACTCGCTGCGCGTCAGAGCGACCGTCAACGTCTTTCCCTTGTGGTAGACGTTCATCGGGATTTGAGTTTGTTCGCTCAATTCTCGTTTCACGTCCTCACATTCCTGCGACATAATTTGCAGGGTTTGTGGATCTTCGCGGGGATCTTCGCCGAATTTGCGCTGGAATTGCTCAGAGACGTGGTCGACGATGCGGCGACTCCAGTCCAGACCACCCAGCATCACGTCACCATCGGTGGCCAGCACGTGGAAGCTGGTCGGCGTATATTTGACCACCGTCACGTCAAACGTTCCGCCGCCCAGATCGTAAACCAGAATAATTTTTTCCCGCGATGCGATGTCTGTACGTCCCAATTCGCCCTTGTTCCAGGCGTAGGCCAGCGTGGCGGCGGTCGGCTCGTTGACAATGTCGATGACGTTCAATCCGGAAATTCGGCCGGCGTCTTGAGTCGCCTTGCGCCGCACGTCGTTGAAATAATAGGGAACCGTAACCACGGCGTTGGTAATCGTCCCAATCCGCGCCTCGGCGTCCTGCTTCAACTTCTTGAGGATCAAGGCCGAGACAAACTCCGGCGTGAGTTTCTTGCCCTGGTAGACAACGTGATAATCCTTGTTTCCCATCTGCCTTTTAATCGACTCGACGACGTGTTGGGGGTCTTCGATCGCAATCCGCTCGAACGAGGGGCCGACCATCACGACTCCGTCGTCACCGAGCAACACGACCGACGGAGTAATCGTTCGGTCGTCCGCGTTCTTCAATAAACGGGGAGTACCATCTTTGGCGAGTTGTGCGATGGCGGAGTACGTCGTCCCCAGATCAATCCCGACCGTATGACCTTCAAGAAATTTCATAGAATCGCCTTACCGAGACTGGTTCAACAAATGGTCCTGATTCTCTTAGTGTTTCACGCTGAAGACACGAACCGAAGATGCCGCCGATATGGAACTCCTCAGCAGAACTGCACATCTTCCGAGAGACTGTATACTTAACTTCATTCTTACATCCCGGAGCAGCGGAATCAAGCGCCTAATAGGGACGTCTGGCGTTGCGTTTGAGTCACGACATGCCGGAGACCATGTATTTGCCTTCAACGACGTCGAGCCAACACCTGTGGCATCAGCCCCACAAGGCGTTGGAGAATTTCAGGAGAGAGCAAGAAACGGCTCCTTCTGTGCATCTCCCCTTCTCTTTGCCTCCCTCTCTGATCCGAACAATTCTCGACGTCCTTGACGAACTTCGTGACCATTTGTCTCAAGATTTCATTGGTAACTGTCCACGCCGTGTAGCGCCTTTACGAGTGAAAATTACAAACTCAAAGTGTAAGCTTCATTAGGATCATTTCGAGGCAAGGACGCCAAAAGACAAAGATGATGCAAAGTTAAGCGTGCCTCGGTTCCTCAAGGGTCCACCTCACGAAGATATTTTTTCGATCACTGAAATCTCCCTATTTTCCTTTGCGTCTGGGCGACTTTGCATGCGACATGCGGGACTTAGTCGAGCAGTATTGACCCACCGCCGTTTTTCGTTTGGTTTAACTTGTTCAGGACATGCTCTCCGATTTTCTGAAAATTAGCCCGCAGATCAACGCTCTGCCCATCATTCACGGCAGCGGTGACTTTGCGATCGAAGTCCGCCGGACCATGCTCTCGCACGAGTTCGATTGTCTGGCGGTGCCGCTGCCGCCGTCGTTTCAGCACGACGTGGAACGGGCAATCGAGTTTCTGCCGAGCATCTCGGTCGTGCTTCAGCAGCAGCCGCGAACATTCCCCGCCGAGCTGTGGTCGCAGCACCCCGGTGACGAAAACGAAGCCGGGCGCACCGTCAGCTACGTTCCGATCGATCCCTGCCAGGGGGTGATCGCGGCGTTGCGAATCGCGCTGCAGGAACGAATTCCGCGGGCCTTTGTCGACCTGGAAACGGCCGAGTTCCGCGTCCTCTCGGCGGTGTTGCCGGACCCCTACGTACTAAAAAAAGTCTCGGCCGATAAGTTCGCCGCCGCCGTTCTTCCGGCCATTTCACGGCTTCCCGCAGGCCAACCTCGCGATCGGGCGGTTCGCATGGCCAGCCGGCTGCGCGAGTTGGAATTTCAGTATCAGTCGATTCTCTTCGTCTGCTCGATGTTGGACTGGCCCTGGATCCGCGAGGCGTATTCCGAAAATATCGAACAGACAGCCGAGGACGATCTCGTCGAAGAGACAGACATTTTTGCGGCCGAGCCGTCGTCGTTGATTTTTCTGTTGGGTGAACTGCCGTTTATAACGTCGCTGTATGAACGTGCCCGCGCCGAATTGGACGACGATGAGAACCTGTCGATCGACGGCATCAAGGAAATGCTGCTGACCTGCCGCGACCGCTATCAAGCCGCGCTGAAATCCCGCGCCCGGACAATCACGCCTAAGTTGCTGTCGCTCTACTTTCAGTACGCTCGGAACTTGGCCCTGGTCGAGCGGCGGATGACTCCGGACTTGTACACTCTGGTGGTCGCCGCTCAGCAGACGGCTGGCGATCAGTTCGCCATTTGTCTGGTTGAAACGGCCCGGGAGTATGGTTACACGGCACAGATTCCCTTTCCGTCGCTTAGCATGGGAATTGACGAAGCCCGGCTGCCGGACGGCGACGTGGTTTGCATGAAGAACCGTTTGCCCGGACATACCCTGTCATGGCGGAGCTGCGAACTGAAACCGCGACCACCGAACTCTCAACAGCGTCGCTGGGAGATGCAGTGGGACCCGTTCGGTCAGTGTAGCTGGCCGCCGGAAGATGTGAACATCGAGAAGTTTCGCACACACGTGAAGGAGACAGCCCGGGCCATCATGGGCACCGACCTGGCCCGCAGCGAGAAATTTTCCACCAGCCTCAAGGATGGCCTCGACATCCGTGAAACCTTGCGTAATTGGCACACCGGCGAGCTGTACGTGAAGGTTTTTCCGCCGACGCGCGGCAGTCTCGACTGCGTGGTGATGCTCTTCGATTCACCGGCCGATCCTCGTGACTACCCGTGGCGGATCACCTGGCATGCCGAACACCACGATGAATCGACCTTATCGCTCTTTGCCACCGACTTCATACAGGAAATGGTCGGCCCGGGGATTGCGCTGGCCCGCTACGGCGGAGCGATGTTTTTGTTCCCGCCGCGACCGATCCCCGATATTTGGCGCGATCCGCAGTTCGACTTCGCCGATACACTGGAGGAACGGCTGCTGGCCGCCGCTTTTCACCATAGTGACGAACGTCACATCGCCCTGCTCAGTCACGCGCCGCCGGGCGCGGGTTGGCGACGGCTGGCCAGTCGGTACGGCAAGAAGATCGTCCACGTCCCCTTGAGCCGCTTCAGCCAGCAAACGATCGGGCAACTGCGGATGTTCCACGTCTTGAACGGCCAGCACATCCGCAGCTACGCGGCCCACTTTATTCGCAAGGCATGAGACATCGAGCCGCGTGTGTCGGGCTACTTATTTTTGGATCTCGTGCGCTGCTTAATGTTTTTCGGTTTCGTACGGGTCGTTGTCTTCCTGCGGGACTTGCCAATTGGCATCTGTTTGGCAACTTCTCGACCCAGGCATTCGCTCACCCAAGCGTTCAGACTCTTGCCGGATGCACCGGCCAACAGGTTGATTTTTCGATGCAGCGCCGGATTGATTCTCAGGACAAATCGGCCCGAGCAGGGCTTATCCGGTTCTTCGCCCCTCTGCTTGCAAAACTCCAGGTAATCATCCACCGAATCCTCGAACGCCTCGTGAAGCTCATCGACAGACTTTCCCTGAAACGTGACCACATCGCGGATCCCCACCACCTCTCCGTGAAGGCTGTGCTTCTCCGCATCATATTCCACTTTTCCGATGTAGCCCTTGTACTGCATCATGGGGTGACTCCCGCTTCTGTCAAAAACCGTCGCATCGAGTGAATTGTGCCTTTGTCCGTTTCTTTGCTGGGATAAGGCCGATGGAACACAGACCGCACTCCACCCAGTGCGATTCGGACACGAGAACCTCTGCCCTCACTGATTTCTGCTCCATTGGCTTCGATGTCCGACCACTCGACGTTCGAACGCACCAGATCCGAAAATATGGCTTGCAAAGTCTTCTCGTGCTTGCCCATTGAAGAATAGTACCACTTAATGGTACTGCACTCAACTCCGTTTGGAGGGCAGGCTGAAAATCACCAACAGCTCCTAATGCGCCCAGCGGCGCAACTCCGGACAGAATCGGTCAGCCAGACGACTGCACCAGAGCGGACTCTGCTATGGCCACGTTTTGGCGGATGTGATCGGGATTGAATCCGCCGATGATCAGACTGCTCACCTGACGGTTTGCGAGCACGAAACGGACCGCCGCCCCGGCATCCAGGTGTCCGGATGCCAGCCCTTTTTTGACGACCACGCCTCGACCCTGTGCTGCGGCTTCGGCGATCACCTCTTCGTGGGAGCGGTCGCTGAGGTGGTACTCGACCATAATCACGTCGGCCCAGCTCAGCGACCGCCGGGCTCCCTCGACGGTTTTTCCCGACAGGCCGACCGCTTTGACAAGCCCCTGTCGCTTCAGATCGAGCAGGGTCTCTACGGCGTCGGTTTGGCTAAGAATCATCAGGTCGTTGCCATCCGAGTGGATGAACACGAGATCGAGAACATCGGTCCGCAACCGCCGGAGACTGCGGTGAACGCTGGCACGGATGGCATCGGTCGAGTAGTCGTAGATCGATTTTCCTCCGGCAAACGTCTCGCCGACTTTGGTCGACAGCACAAATTCCTTTCTCCGATGCGAAACAGCCCGTCCGATCCGTTCTTCGCTTAGTCCGTAGGCGGGCGCGGTATCGAGGTAGGTGATGCCCATGTCGAGCACGGCGTTCAGCAGCCGTTCGACGGTTACTTCGTCCGGAAGGTCGTACCTCTGGGGATACTTGATCTTCTGGTTTCGGCCAATTTTGAATGACCCGAACCCGATGGGGCTGATGCAGAAGCCGGTTCGGCCGAGCGAGCGTTGGATCATTGTCTCTGCCTGTTCGGGAGCAGACTCAAGAGAATCATGCAGCGCGTTCGGAGACAAATTCAGCGGAATCGAGGCGCTGCCAATGTCGACACGTTTCCCACGGCGCACTGGCAACGACCGGTCGCGGCCAGTCATTCGGTAGCTGAAGCCGCTGCGAGTCCCCGATTTCGTTCGAGCCCAAGGCTTGGGCAATTTCTGCGGCCAATTGCGGAACCAGCGCCAGCTTGGTCGGCCAGGCGGTGATCACGTTACCCTCGCGAAGCAGTTGAACGTTTTCGGGCCGTCTCCCCGACCGTGTTGCCCCTTCGGCGCGGTCGATACGATAGGCCGCCCCCTGGGTTTCTGAAAGGTCGAGTCCGGGAATCACCATCTCCAACACCGTTTTGGCCCGAATGATCAACGTCCGCTCGTCCATGCCGACACCATCTTCGGCAAGCTGTCCGCCGACCTGCCAAATGGTCCGTCCGGCGGAATCAATCTCAGAGGTGATCGTCACTCGCGTCCGCGACCCATCGATACAGTGGCCGTTGAGGAACGGAAGTTTGCCCCGCAATAACAGCATGTGCAGCGGCCGCCGCTGCATCGCCGAGCTCGATAACCCCACACGCTGTCGTAGTTCTGAATTGCCGGCACCGGCGGTCAAAACGATGGACTTTGGTTGCAATTCGAGTCCTGCTTCCGAAATGGGATTCCGCAGCCGAACGGACCGCACGTGGCCGGGACCGTCTGTCTCGAACTGCAATCCATTTGTTACATCGATGCGCAGCAAGCGATCGGTATTCCGCAGGCTCAAGTCCGCCAGAAATTCGACCGGGGCAATCACCTGTTCGTCGAGCCGGGCGACCGGACCGGGACATCGTTTCAGCACATCGGGCCGGCAGTCGTCGGACAATTCTTTCGGAGAGACCCGCAAACCAAACCTGGAGCCGATCATCCCTAACCGTGAACGGATCGATTCGGTCCGCCACAGGTAACAGAATTCCGAGCGGAGCCGTGTTCGGTTGAGGACCGGATCTCGGCGACCGGCCAGACACTCACGCCACACGAGCGGCATCTCGCGAATATTGGCCGCTGACCGCGTCAACAGGCCTGCCAGCGTGTATTTCAACCCGCCGTGAATGATCCCCTGTGACCCGGCGGTCTGTCCGCGTCCCAGCTCTGCCGCTTCCAGCAGCGCGACGCGCCGACCGCGGCGGACCAGTTCGTCCAGCAGCCACAACCCAGCCGCTCCGCCGCCGAAAATCAATACGTCCAGTTTCATTATTCTGCTTGCCGCTTGCGGCATAGTGGGCCACACAGGCCCGAGAAACCTGCCTATTTCTTGGGGATTTTAAGGGGCCCGGCCCCTGACATCACCTCCGGTCGTGTCACTTCAAACTGTCATCCTCTCACCACGGTCCGTGATCACGGCAGCTTTTTGTAGCCGTTCGTGACAAATCGGAAAAGACCGATTGAACCTGGACAGGGCAATTTTCATGATAAGCGACCGAATCTGCGAATGAATTGCCGGCGGCGTCTCCGCGCAGGAGATCGAAATGCCATGTCATATTTTTCGTTGGGATAAGCAATTAGGTCGCAAAAACAGCCATTTCGGTTAAAATAGTTCGTCCCCTTGGCTTTTCAAACTGACTGGGGGGGGATGCGGACGAATAACGTGTGGGAGCCTCACAATGTTTGGCTATCGGCGGGTATTTGGAGTCCTCATTGCGGCGGGAGCGGCCCTCCCGGTGCTGGCTGATGCGCCGACGTTGAAGCCCTTGGAATTCTTCGAGAAGAGGGTGCGGCCGATCTTGGTCAACCGGTGTTACGACTGCCACAGCGGTGACGATCCGGAAAATGGTCTGCAGCTCGACTCACTGGCGGGAATGCTGCGAGGAGGCGATTTGGGTCCGGCGATTGTGCCCGGCAAGCCGCAGCAGAGCCTGTTGATCAGCGCGATCAATCATGGTGAACTGTTGAAGATGCCTCCCAAGGAGAAGCTGCCGACCGCCGAACTCGTCGCCTTGACCGCCTGGGTGAAGATGGGGGCCCCTTGGCCCAACGCCAAACCGCTGCCGGTCCCCAAAACGAGAAACAAGAAGAAGACCGGTCCGCTGTTCACGCAGGAACAGAAGTCATTCTGGTTGTTTCAGCCGCCCGTTGATCCCGATCTGCCTGCCATTCGGAACACCGATTGGCCGAAGTCGCCGCTCGACAGTTTTGTACTGGCGCGTTTGGAAGCAGCCGGTTTTCCTCCGGCGCCGCCTGCCGACAAACGAATGCTGATTCGGCGGGCCACGTTCGACCTGATTGGTCTGCCACCCTCTCCGGAAGAAATCGACGCCTTTTTAGCGGACGATTCTCCCGGCGCGTTCGCCCGGCTGGTTGATCGTCTGTTGAGTTCGCCGCACTACGGAGAACGCTGGGGCCGGCACTGGCTCGACGTCGCCCGCTATGCCGACTCGAACGGGTTGGACGAAAACCTCTCCTATGCCAACGCCTATCATTACCGCGACTATGTCATCGGGGCGTTCAACAGCGACAAGCCCTACAACCGTTTTGTGCAAGAGCAGCTTGCCGGCGACCTGCTGCCGGCCACGGGAGACGAACAGGCGGACTTTGCGCGTGTCATCGCGACCGGCTTTTTGGCGCTGGGAGCGAAAATACTGGCCGAGGACGATCCGGTCAAAATGCAGATGGACATCATCGACGAACAGGTCGGCACGCTCAGCATGGCCTTCATGGGGTTGACGATGGGTTGTGCTCGTTGTCACGACCACAAGTTCGATCCGCTGACCATGGCCGACTACTACTCCCTGGTCGGTATCTTCAAAAGCACGAAGACGATGGAGAACTTCAAGGTCGTCGCCGTATGGTTCGAGCGGCCTTTGGAAACTCCAGAGGCCCGACAAAAGCGTGTCGCCTTCGAAAAACGGCTGGCTGGGAAACGCGCCCAGATCAAATCGGCGTCCGGCAAAGACAAGGACGACACCGCTGAGGTCCGCGTCCTAAAGAAGGAACTGGCTGAACTGGAGAAATCGCGTCCAAACACCGACAAGGCGATGGGAGTCACCGAGGGCAAGATCGGCAACGTGCGCATTCATTTAAGAGGCAGCCATCTGACGTTAGGCGAAGAGGTCCCCCGGGTCTTTCCACGAATCATCAGCGGCGAAGGCCAAACGCCGATCGATGACACACAAAGCGGTCGATTGCAGTTGGCGAAATGGCTGACCACCGAGAACCATCCGCTGACCAGCCGCGTCATGGTCAATCGTATTTGGCATTGGCATTTTGGGACGGGTCTGGTGCGCAGCCTCGACAATCTTGGCCGGCTCGGCGAACGTCCCACTCATCCGCGCCTGTTGGACTGGCTGGCTCGCCGATTCGTCGCCGGCGGCTGGTCGATCAAGTCGCTGCACCGTGCGATCATGCTCTCCAGCACCTACCAGATGAGCACCCGCTACAACGCTGCTGCCGACAAGGCCGACCCGCAAAACGAACTCTATTGGCGGGTCAACCGGCGGCGTCTGGAGGCCGAGGAGATTCGCGACGCCGTGCTGGCGGTCGGCGGCGGTCTCGATCTGAAAATGGGGGGGACGTTATTGAAAGTTAAGAACCGGGCCTACGTCACTTCGTCCGGCACGCAAATTACGAATGAATACGACAACGCCCGGCGGTCGGTTTATTTGCCGGTGGTCCGCAGTTCCGTCTTCGACGTTTTTCAGACCTTCGACTTTCCCGACCCGGCCACATTCAGCGGGTCCCGGCAGACGAGCACCGTCGCCCCGCAGGCACTGTTCATGATGAACAGCCAACTGGTCTCGCAGCAGACCCGCGCCATGGCGGATCGTCTGCTCGAACAAAAATTCGACGACCGACAGCGGATCGATCGCGCCTACCGGCGGGCCTTAGGCCGGCGGCCGACAAAAACCGAAATCAACCGCGCGCTCGAATTCCTCGGTCGAGCCGAGCAAGCGCTGGCCTCCACCGGCATCGAGTCGGGCGAGCGGCGGAGACAGGCCTGGCGAAGCCTGTGCCGAACGATTGTCGCCTGCAACGAATTTGTGTACGTGGAATGACTTGTGGACCTGCAATGATCTGGCGGCCTTTCGCGGCACACGGAACTAGGTAAGGCTACGCCTCGAAATCCGAAACAAATCCAAATCTGCGAAAGATCAGACATTCGTATTTTAAGAATTCGAATTTGTTTCGTGCTTCGGATTTGGAAGCGAGAACAAAATTTACGTTTCACTCTCGATAACGGTCTAAGTAAGGTATCACCCATGAATTCTGCCTGGAATGCCCACTGGCACTCGGCAAACTCACGACCCATGATCCGGCGAGAAATGCTGCGGCAGAGCAGCGTCGGTTTCGGCGCGTTGGCGCTGGCGGGACTGCTGGCTGAAGAGGGCCCGGCGGCAACGTCCGACGGACGAGCAAACCCGCTGGCCGTTCAACAACCGCACTTCACGCCGAAAGCGAAACGGATCATCTTTTTATTCATGCACGGCGGTCCCTCACAGGTCGACACTTTCGATTACAAACCGCAGTTAGAAAAAGATGACGGCAAGCCGGTGCCGTTCGCCAAGCCGCGTGTCGTTTCCAGTCAAACCGGCAACCTGTTGCGGTCACCGTTCAAGTTTCGTCGATACGGCCAGTGCGGCTTTGCGGTCAGCGACCTGTTTCCCCACATCGCCCGGCATGTGGACGACATCTGCTTCGTCAACTCGGTTCACGGTTCCAATTCTCGGCACGGTGCGGCGCTGCTAGAGTTGCATACCGGAAGCGATACGTTTGTGCGTCCCAGCATCGGATCGTGGCTGACCTACGGGCTGGGAACCGAGAACCAGAACCTGCCTGGTTTTATCACCATTTGTCCAACGTTAACCCACGGCGGGGCCAACAACTGGGGTTCGGCTTTTCTGCCCGCCGTTTATCAGGGCACGCGGGTGGGAAACGCCGGTACGCCCTCAAAACTCGCCAAAATCCCCTTTATCAATAACGCCGAGACCCCGATCGGTTTGCAGCGGTTGGAACTTGATCTGCTGCGGGAGATGAACATCCAGCAGCTCGCCGAGGCGGGTCCCGATTCGGCCCTGGAAAGTCGCATCGAATCGTTCGAGTTGGCATTCCGCTTGCAAACTCGGGCACCGGAGGTTCAAGACCTCTCCAGCGAAACCGCCGAAACGCTGCGGATGTACGGCCTGGACAACAAACAGACCGAGGACTTCGGTCGCCAATGCTTAATGGCCCGCCGGTTTGCCGAATGCGGGGTGCGGTTCGTTCAAATTTCACACAGTTACAAATGGGACCAGCACAGCAATCTGAAGTCCTCGCATGCCAGCAACGCTAGGGAGGTCGATCGGCCGATAGCGGCACTGCTGGTCGATCTGAAACGCCGCGGCCTTTTGGACGACACGCTGGTCTGGTGGGGCGGCGAGTTCGGCCGTACTCCGGTGGCTCAGGGTCGAGACGGACGTGATCACAATCCGCACGCCTGCACCATGTGGTTTGCCGGCGGGGGTGTCAAGGCCGGCCTAAAATATGGCGAGACCGACGAATACGGCTACTACGCCGTCAAGGACAAGGTCCACTTCCACGACCTGCACGCCACCATCTTGCATCTAATGGGTTTTGATCACCTCAAGTTGACGCACCGTTTGGCCGGCCGCGATTTCCGGCTGACCGACGTTTACGGCGAAGTGATCCACGAGCTCATCGCGTAACCGCCCGTTTGGAACGAAACCCCAAAAGAGCCAGACCCCCTGCCCGATACCACAGAATGAAAATTGACCCGTCTTGATCAACCATCCCGAGGGACTTTACCGAACGCCGTAGGTATCGATACGATAAGGGGTACAGCGGGCCCGCGCAGCGCAATCTGTCGACCGGACGATCGAGCCGGTTCTAGATGTGCCATTCGGTGCGACGCTGACGGATGCCAGCGTTCCTTTCGTTGAGAGACAGGCTTGGCTGCGGACGCTGCCTCGATTTCGGATGCGGGGTATTGGCGTTTTCCTCGGTGTCGCTTGTGGAATCATTCGTTGGGAGCCCCGAGTCGCCCAACGAAGTGGTCGGGCAGGATGATCTATGCTCTGGGAGCAATCGATCCAGTACGGCTCGATCAGTGACGTTGGTTTCCGTCGACGCAACAACCAAGATGCGCTGATCGTTCAGGTCTGTCCGGACCGGGCGACTTGGAATGAGCACGGACATCTGTTTCTGATTTCCGACGGAATGGGGGGACACGCGGTCGGTGAATTGGCAAGCAAGATCACCGTCGACACGCTCCCCCAGACGTTCTTCAAATCTCGGGGAAGCAACGTTGCCGCCGCGTTGCAGGAAGCCATCGAAGTCGCCAATGCCGCCGTTTACGAGCGGGGAACGGCAAATCACGATTTTCAGAAGATGGGAACAACCTGTTCGGCTCTAGTTCTCTCGCCTGCGGGTGCGGTCATCGGTCACGTCGGCGACAGTCGGGTTTACCGGATCAGCGAAGATCGCATCGACCAGTTGACGTTCGATCACAGTCTGCAATGGGAGCTGATTCGCCGCCGCGAGATGAGCCCCGAAGACGTGTTACTGCACGAACCGCGACACGTCATCACACGTTCTCTGGGGCCTGAACCGCGGGTGAACGTTGACATCGAAGGCCCGTATCCCGTGCAGCTGGGCGATATCTTTCTGCTTTGCAGCGACAGTTTGACCGGGCACGTGAACGATGCGGAAATTGGCACGATTGCCCGGGAACTTCCGCCGGGAGATGCGTGCTGCTTGCTCGTCAGTCTGGCAAATCTACGTGGCGGATCGGACAACGTTAGTGTGGTGATCGTCCGCGCCGGCGAGATTCCGCCGGGCTTGCATGCCGATCAAGACCCGGCACAAGCGGCTCGCGAAGCAGCAACAAGCTGGTCGTGGCTGGCGGCTTATTGGGCCATTGCCATTATGTTTCTCGTCGGTGTCTCGTTGACACTGTTCGAGAAAACGACGCTGGGGACGACGTGCGCAGCGCTGGCGATGATGGCTATTCTGACGATCATCGTCCTGCGGTTGAAGAAGCGGCTGCGCCGGCAGCCAGGGGGCGAAACAGCCGAGACAGTTTTGTGGAAGCCGTATCGGACCGCATCGGCAAGGCTCAACCTCAAGTTCCTACGCCATTTGGCCGCTGTCGCCGCCGAACTCCAGCGAACGGCGACCGAGGAGGGCTGGTTGATCGATTGGGTCCGTCACGAGCAAGCCAGCAACGACGCACAGCGGGCGTATGCGGCACGCCGTTACTCGCAGGCCTTCCGGGATTACGCCAAGGTGATCGAGGCCCTGATGGTCGGTCTGAACCAGTTCCGAAAACAATTACATCACAACGTCCGCTGGGGCAAAACGCCGCTGGCACCAACGCAAAAATCGAACGGTGCTGGCGGTCAGCGGGACAACGCAACCGGGACTGCTGGTTCTGAAGGCACGTCAATGCACCGCTGACGATTCGACGGGGACTATAGGATCCGCGCAGAAAAAAGTTGGTCAGTCTCAGTGCCGAAATCCGCAGTTCGAAATCCGCAACAAATTCGAAGCACCCGTGTCAAAAACCCTCAAAAGAAGTAAGTATCCGGCACATCCAAAGTCGCGTCGGTTTCATCGCTACCAGGGACACCTCGGACGCTGACCCACATCTCGACTCGACTGAAGGATTGATGAATAATACAGCTTTACCGTTTCAGAGTTTGGTTTCGTCGGCCGGGGGCGATACCTTGGATGGTCTCCAATTGAAAGTTCTGTTGCTGGCAGGCCGCTTCGAGGTGCGAGGCAGTTCGTCCTATACGTTGCGGTTGGCAGAAAACCTCGACAAACACGGGGTCATGGCGGAGATTGTCTGCTGCGACGCCCTGTCGGTTGAACTGGAAAAACGCGTATCGCTCGGCATTCGCGAATACCGATACCTGCATGCGCCCCTTGTCGGCCGTTTCGTGCGGGATTTTCTGCGCCGCGACTTTCTGAGCGACCCGCCGGACCTGATTCACGTCCAGTCAAGAACGATGCTGGCCGAAGGAACTTGGCTGGCACGGAAACTTGACCGTCCTTTAGTATTGACGCTGCACGACTATCTTCAACCGTCTGAGCAACTGCGGTTCGACCTGCAGCACGGCCGACGGGTGATCGCCGTTAGTGATTCGGTTCAGGATGCTCTTTTGAAGCAGACCGGACTCGCCGACGAATTGGTGAGCGTCATCCACGGCGGTGTTGACAGGCCGACACCCGCAGAGACATCGTCAGTGCTGGATCCGGACCACGTTCCGGTGTTGGGGACCGCCGGTCCGCTGGAAGCGGTCAAGGGGTTCCCCTTTTTTCTGGGCGCCGCCCAGAAGGTCTTGGCAACCGGCCGCGACGTCGAATTCCTCGTCTCCGGCGCGGGGCCCGAAGAGATCAACCTTCGCCGTCTAGCCCGCGAGCTGGATATAACATCCCGGGTGACGTTTATTCCCAATTTACCCGACTTTTCGGACTCGCTCTCGGCAATGGATATTTTCTGCCTGACGTCGCTGAGTCAGGGTTTGGGAACAATCATGCTGGAGGCGATGGCACTGGGCAAACCGGTGATTGCCACCCGCGTGGGGGGAGTCGACACCATCGTGCACGACAATCAGACCGGGCTCACCGTGCCTCCGGCCGACAGCGGCCGATTGGCGGAGCGGATGTTGGAACTACTTGGCGATCCTGTTCGGGCCCGTGCTCTCGGCGAAGCGGGCCGGCGAACCGTCCGGGCACAGTTCGGCGTCGAGAAAATGGTCGCTCGCACCGCCGAACTCTATCGTCGCGTGCTTGAAAAAGAAGAGAGGACAAAGTACGTAGTACAAACACCCCTCAATTTGGCCGAATAGCTGCAACCTTATCGGAATGCTACCTAGCTCGTACTTTGTTGAACTTAAACATATGATCGCTGAAATTATTGCCATCGGATCGGAGCTGACGACCGGCGCCAAACTCGATACCAACAGCCAATGGCTGAGCCTGGAGCTGGGCGTGTTGGGCATTCCCGTGCACTATCACACCACCATGGCCGACGAAACGGGCGCGATGATCGCTGCCTTTCGTGCTGCGGTCAACCGCTCCGACCTGGTGCTGATCACCGGCGGGCTGGGACCAACCCTCGACGACCTGACCCGCCAGGCGCTGGCCGGGCTGACGAACACCGAACTGGTCCTGCACCAGCCGTCGCTAGAGCACATTCAGTCGCTCTTTGCGCGACGGAACCGCGCGATGCCCGAGAGGAATGTCATCCAGGCGATGTTTCCCGAGGGGAGTGAACCGATTTCCAATCCGCGGGGCAGCGCTCCGGGGATCTGGCTCGAAGTTTCTCGCAAAAGTAGCCAGACCACCAGCCAGGTCGTTGTCATGCCCGGCGTCCCCAGCGAGATGAAACGTATGTTTCAGCACGAGGTCCTGCCGCGACTGCCCGGAGGCGGACGGGTGATTCGGCGAGCCCGAATCAACTGCTTTGGCGTGGGCGAATCGCACGCCGAGGAGATGCTCGGCGAACTGACCGCGCGGGGCCGCGACCCGGAAGTGGGAATCACCGTTCATGAAGCGACGATCACGCTCCGCATCACCTCCCAGGCAGAGTTACCCGCACAGTGCGACGAAAAGATCGCGGCTACGGAACGAATCATTCGTGAGAAGATGGGAGATCTCGTCTTCGGCATCGAGGACGAAGAGCTGCAGCATGCCGTGGCCCGGATTCTCAACGAGCGGGAATTGACGCTGGCTGTTGCCGAATCGGGGACGGGCGGTTTGCTGGCGCATCGGCTGACGGAGGTTGAGGGATTTAAGGGCTGTTTTCTGGGCGGCGTCGTCGTTCCCACCAGCGAAGCCAAGCAGAACATGTTGAGCGTTGATGCGGCAATTCTGAACTCGGCCGGACCGATCAGCGCCGAAACAGCCGGTGCCATGGCCGAAGGCTGTCGGCATCGCTTCGGCACCGACTTTTCGCTGGCGGTGACCGAATGTCCAGACTTCGACCCGGACAATCAAGATGGCGATCCGCCATCCATTTATGTGGCGCTGGCTGGTGAAAATTTGCTCAGGACCGAGCAGCACACTCTGCTCGGCGATCCGGCCATCACCAAAAGCCGTGTGGCCAAAGCGGCGTTCAATTTGCTGCGACTACACCTTCTTCGTGGAAATAGATGAGGCTTCGCGGAAACAGATGAGTTTCGAGGCGGCGTCGCGGCGACCAAAGCAGACTGCACATCTAACGTCCACAGCAAAACGCGAGAACCGTTTCAAATCTGAAGGATGCTTTTCATGACAGAGACGATTACCGATATTCTCGGCGATGAAGCCGATTCACTGCTCAACCATCATTGCGAGGGAATCCCCCGGGAGTCGCTACACCTTCCCTCGCCCGATTTTGTAAATCAAGTTTTTCTTCCCAGCAACCGCAATCCACGAATGTTGGTCAACTTGCAGCGGTTGTTCGGCCACGGACGCTTGAAAGAGACTGGTTACGTTTCGATCCTGCCCGTCGATCAAGGGATCGAGCATTCCGCAGGCGCATCGTTCGCACCCAACCCTGCGTATTTCGACCCAGAGAATATCGTCACACTCGCCATCGAAGGCGGCTGCAACGCCGTCGCTTCCACGTTTGGCATTTTGGGAGCAGTGGCCCGGAAATTCTCCCACAAAATTCCGTTCATTATCAAGATCAATCACAACGAGTTGCTGACCTATCCGAACAAGTTTGACCAGATCATGTTCGGCCGAGTTCAACAAGCGTACGACACCGGGGCTGCTGCGGTCGGTGCGACGATCTACTTCGGATCGGAAGAATCGAATCGGCAAATAATCGAAGTGGCCGAAGCCTTTGAGCAGGCTCACGAACTGGGCATGGCGACGATCCTTTGGTGCTATCTGCGCAACAACGCGTTCAAGGCAGACCAGGACTACCACGCGTCGGCAGACCTGACTGCGCAAGCCAACCATCTGGGTGTCACGTTACAGGCCGACATCATCAAGCAGAAGCAGCCGGAGAACAACGGCGGCTACACGGCGCTACAGTTCGGCAAGACGTCGCCGTTGGTTTACGAGAAGTTGACGACCGACCATCCGATCGACCTGTGCCGCTACCAGGTTGCCAACTGCTACATGGGACGATGCGGCTTGATCAACTCGGGCGGTGCCTCGAGCGGCGCGGACGATTTGGCTCAGGCCGTTCGCACTGCGGTGATCAACAAACGAGCCGGCGGTATGGGTCTGATCAGCGGACGCAAAGCCTTCCAACGGCCGATGAGCGAGGGCGTCAAACTGCTGAATGCGATTCAGAACGTGTATCTCAACTCCGAGATCACCATCGCCTGATGCAATACAGACTGCGATGCCGCTGAACAATTTTCCTGGCATTTCGGAGGACATATCATGCTTCGCTGTTTGACGCTTGTTGCCTTGATTTCTCTCTCATTCAACGTCTTGGCTGCCGATGGTCCGCAGCTTGCTCCTGTTGAGTCGGCCGGCATGCGGAGTCTCTTCAACGGAAAAGACCTGGCCGGGTGGGACGGGGATCCGAGGCTGTGGTCGGTGAAGAATGGAGTGATTCGAGGAGAAACGACGACCGAGAATCCCGCCCAAGGGAACACGTTCCTCATCTGGAAAGGTGGCGTGACGAAAGATTTTGAACTGCGTCTTTCGTTCCGTTGCACTGCCGCGAACAACTCGGGCATTCAGTACCGATCGAAGCACGTCACCCAGGGTCAGGTTCGGAACAAATGGGTCGTCCACGGGTATCAGCACGAGATCCGCAACGAGATCAGGCTGCCGAGTGTTGCGGGGTTCATCTACGACGAAGGCGGCAAGCGCGGCCGCATGTGTCTCGTCGGCGAGAAGGCCACGTGGGGAGCAGACGGTAACAAGCAGGTCACCGACACTCTGATTGATAGGCCAGGTTACCGGAAACTGTTCAAGCTCGACGACTGGAACGACGTTGTGATCATCGCCCAGGGAAATCACATGCAGCACTATCTCAACAATAGGCTCATCATGGATTTCACGGATAACGATCCAAAGCTGGCTTTACGAGAAGGCATCCTGGCCCTGCAGCTTCATCGATTCAAACCGATGTGGGTGGAGTTCAAGAACATCCGCATCAAGAACCTCAACTAAAGACAGCAAGATGAGGAACACTTCTTGCTTTGCTGTATTCAGATCCTATTTTCGGTTCGCTCATCTCATTGTGCGCGAGTGATTTCCTGCTGACGGGGACGCAGCATGTTCAGAAAGATTTGTTCCAGTCGGCGAAAACGGCCTTGAGTTCGGTAACTCGCTGGGGCTGACGGCCTGCCAGATTCCGAGATTCCTCGAAATCGTCTGCCAGGTTGAACAACTGCCACGGTTGAGCCGGTTTTTCTCGGACGATCTTCCAGTCACCTTTCCGCAGCGCCGCGTGTTTACGGAATACGAAGAAGAACGATTCGTGCTGGGAGGGTGCGCCTGTGGTCAGGATGGGGAGCGGATCTTTCCCATCAAAGACAATGTCACTCGGCAACGTCGCGCCGGCTAGTTTGACGCTGGCAACCAGCAGATCGGGCGACCAGAACGACTGCGAAATGACCGAGTCGGCTTTGATCTTTCCAGGCCAGCGGGCCATCGCGGCGACGCGAAGACCACCCTCCCAGCAAGTCACGCCGCCGTGGCGGAGCGGATCGTTGGATCCGATATCGAGACCCTTGCGGCCCAGCCGGAACCCGCCATTGTCTGACATAAAAAAGACGAACGTATTGTCCGCCGCACCCGCTTTGTCGAGCTCGGCGAGCACGCGCCCAATCGCCTTGTCGAGTGCGGTAACGACTGCGTTGTAGCGTTTTTTCGGATCGGTTTCGTCCGGGGATAATCCGTAGGCTTCCAAGGCCCAATCTGGGGCCTGCCAGATGTTTGGCTCACCGGGTCTTTTGTTCCCTGCCATGGGAAAGTGAGGCGCGTTGAACGGCAAGTAACAAAACCATGGTTGGCCGGATTTGGTTTTTCGCTGAATGAAATCGATCGCCGCATCGGCGAAGATGTCGGTGGAGTATTTGCCTTCCAGGTGAAGTTCTGCGGTGCCGTTGTAAAGGTCGTGTCTCTCGCGATAGTTGTGGTGGTAGTAATCGAGGTTTCCCGAGGCATGACCGATAAACTCGTCAAAGCCGCGTTCGGTCGGTCGCGATCTCTCGGCAAATCCGATGTTCCATTTGCCGAAGCAGCCGGTTGCATACGGCGTCGGCGCGTTCTTCAAAATCTGGGGGATGAGGACTTCCTTCTGACTCAGCCCCACGCCGTAATTTCCCAAGACTCCCCCCAACTGGTTTGTCAGCCCGTGCCGTTGCGGAATCCGTCCGGTCAACAGGCAAGCTCGCGAGACGGTGCAGGTCGGCGAGGCGGTGTAGTAACTCGTCAGCCTTGCGCCTTGCGCCGCGAGCCGATCGAGGTTCGGCGCCTTAATTGGTGAGCCGGGGTTGTAGCACGGCAGATCGCCGTAACCGAGATTGTCGGCAGTGATGATCAGGATGTTCGGCGGGGCGTGCTGCTGTGCCTCGCCGGCATGAACCCCGGCTGGAAAAGCTAACAGGAAAATGATCAGAGCGAAGAACAAGCGATGCTTCATTGTCCGGTTTCTTTCATTCTCATGTCGCTGGGTCAGAGCGAATGCGACGGTCCAAATCCGAAGATTTCGGGCCTTTCTAATGGTACAGGACCGGCCACCCGACGTCGGTCGCAGGGCATAGTAACATCATCACTTAGCCTACGGCCAGCGTTTCATCCGCGACGTCGGTCACGAACATACAGCCCGGGCTGTGCGTGATCACCAGCGGCGGCTTCACGGCCATCACCACCGCCTGCGGCGTGACACCACAGGCCCAGAAGACGGGGAGTTCGTCGTCGTGGACCTCGACGGTCTCGCCGAAATCGGGACGAGCAAGATCGGCAATGCCGATCTGCGCCGGCAACCCCAAGTGTACCGGGGCACCATGCACCGCGGGATATCGTGAGGTGATTTGCACCGCTCGAATCGCATCGGACGATTTCAGAGGCCGCATCGAGACGACCATAGGTCCCTGGAAAATTCCGGCCGGGCTGCAGGGGATGTTGGTTCGGAACATGGGCACGGTGACGTTGGTTTCAAGATGCCTGATCGGAACACCAGCCCGCAGCAGCGCCGCCTCAAAGGTGAACGAACAGCCGATCAAAAAACTGACGAAGTTGTCGCGCCAGCGGTCACGAATGTCGGTCGGTTCGTCGACCAACTCGCCGTTCTCCCAAACACGGTACCGCGGCAGATCGGTCCGCAGATCGGCCTCTGCCGCGACGGTTTTCGGGATCGGACTGCCCGCCTCAATCACCTCCAGCAACGGGCAGGGCTTCGGGTTCTGCCGACAAAAGAGCAGAAAATCAAAGGCCAGCTCGTCCGGCAGAATCACCAGGTTGGCCTGCGCAAGTCCCGGAGCCAGCCCGGCGGTCTGTTCGGTGAGTTCACCGCGACGGCAGGCACGGCGAACCTGTTGGCCCGTTTGTAAGGAACTGCGATCAATCATATATTACAGTGTAAACCTGAGACGACTAACTACAACGCACAGGGCGCCCAGAAGCAGGTCTGGTCAATTAACACATCGCAGTCTTGGTCGGCTTAGCAGCCTGTTGAAAAAGGAAAGATGTACCCCCATGGATGGCCCCCTTTTTCAACTGGCTGCTAGTGGTTCAGCACACCCGATTGAACCAACATTTGCTGACACTACATTCAGCGTCTCGGTTCTGGGGATTTCTCACGCGCAGCGGTGGCCGATGGGCTGTGGTTGATGGTCCCCGGAATGATGGGCAGCACGATGTGCGAACTTCGCTTCTGCTCGTGAAAAACGGTGTTATCGGCCGCGACGCGTCGGCGATCTAAGCCGATTGGCTCGCCGGTGTTCGGGTTCACGTCGAACCGGGGAAAGTTGGAACTGGAGATGTCTAACCGAATGCGGTGCCCCCGGACGAACACGTTGCTGGTCGGGTAGAGCGTGATCGTCATCCGGTCGACTTCGCCCGGCGGCAGGAAATCGGGACGCTCGCAATCGTTACGGTAACGTAAGCGAACGATCGAATCGGTCAGATTCAGAGCGTAGCCGCGCGGATACCAAGCGCTTGGGGGGTAGACGTCGATCAGCTTGGCCGTGAAATCGGTGTCCGCGGCCGACGACGAGACCCACAGGTGCATCTCAATGGGCCCGGTGACTTCGACGTCGTCATCCAGCAGCGGCGTTTGAAAGACCAAGACATCCGGCCGCGAACCGAGTGGCAAATAGGGCGGGTGGCACCCGAAGAACCGCTGGCTTTCGTGCTGGTCAAAACCGCCCGGCGACATGATCTCTTGGTTGCGGCTGTTACGAGGTGCATAAGCGGCATCGGCGATACCCGAGGGCAGGGGCCCCACTTCGTTCAATGATGAAACGTTTCCACCGATGGAAGGGACCGGCTGCGACGGATCGAATCGATAGCTGGTCGAAGAATTTTCCTCAACGGGCGGTTCGCTTCGCAGAGATCCGTCGGCGTGTAAATAAAACGGCGTTAACTGCGCGCAAGCCAACGGCCACTCCGACTCGTCCCGCCAACGGCCGCCATGCATCAGCCGCCCCGACGGTGTCCGTTCCCCGGAGCCGCCTCCCATCACGAAGATCCGCACCGGCGGCCGTTGATCGTTGGTAATCGCCGGCGCATCTTGTCCTGCTGGTTTCAAGTTCCGGTCAAACCACTCCAGATGCAACTGCTTGAAACTTTCGAGCGCCGCATCTTGACCGAATTCGACGTCGCCAGCATAGGTCAGCTCGGTCGTCTCCGAACCGTGCGTCCACGGTCCGACCAGCACGCACACCCGTTTGTTCCGTGAGGCGAGGCCGACGAAATTGTCGAAGGTGGCACGGGTGTAGGAATCGTACCAACCGCCGATCAGCAGAATGGCTGCCTCAGGAAAATTATCCCAGTGCTCGCGCGGACAGACGCTGGGATGTTTCCAGTATTCGTCTCGGTCGGCGTGCGTGAAGATCTCGAAGGCCCACTCTTCATACGGCTCGACCAAGGCCAACTGCGTCTGTCCGCGTCGAATTGGCATCCGCTGCAGCCAGTCATGAAAATTGGTCGCCCCCAGGTTCAGCGCCGGATCGATCCAAGGGTCTTTCTTGAGTTCGGCCTGAGTGTTGGAGGCGGAATGCCAGAACGCCCAGGCCAAGAACCGCAACTCCATCGTCCCGTTGTGACGCACGGTACACTGATGAGCGTCGGCTCCGCTCATGTTCGGCACCATAGCGACCAGGTTCTGGGGGCCGAGCGCCGCCATGGCTGTCTGTGTCCAACCGGACCAGGATGTCCCCCAGGAACCGACCTTGCCGTGACTCCAAGGCTGCCGGTCGATCCATCCGAGTGTGTCGAACCCGTCCTGCGCTTCGGGAAACAGAAAATTCACACGTCCCTGCGAGGCGTAGCAGCCGCGACAATCCTGCGTGACACAAATGTAGCCCCGCCGGGTGAACCAACGGTTGTAACCGAGCGCCGCCTCGACTTCATCCTTGTTGTAGGGAGTGCGGTAAAGCAGCACGGACAGCGGGCCGGGAATCGGCTCGCCGTCACGGGCCGGCCGATAAATATCGGTTGCCAGCTTCACGCCGTCTCGCATTTCAACCATGACGTTGCGGGTCACGACCACGTCGAACTCGGCCAGCGACGGATGTTGCGCTGCAAAATCACTCATTGTCTCTATAATCCTCAGCAGATGCGTCGATGTCCACCTTGTCGTAGACCTCGGCCATCGATAGCGTGCAGTCGATGCCGGGCAGCACAACCCGGCCCCTCGGATCGGTCGTTTCCGAGAGCAGCCACTGATTGTCAGGCTGCCGAGCGAAATGTTCGACGTGATGCTTCTGCTGTGAAATCAACACGTATTCGCGAAGAGGACCCAGTTTCCGGTAATGGGCGAACTTCCGTCCGCGGTCGTAGGCTTCGGTCGATTTGGAAAGGACTTCGATGAGCAACATCGGATTCAACAGCATATCCAGCTCGTCATCTTCAAATTGCGACTCGTCGCAGGTCACGACCACGTCGGGATAGGTGTAAAGCCCTGTCGGATCGATTTTGACCCGCATATCGCCGACGTACACCTCACAATCGCCCTTCTTCAATTGAGTGTGCAGTTCACTAACAATGTTGACAGTGATGAGATTGTGCTTGCGGCTTGCGCAAACCATGGCAAACATCTCGCCGTCGAAGTATTCACTCTTGGTCTCCGCTTTGCATTCGATGGCAAGGTACTCTTGCGGCGTGAGTTTTGTTTTTGGCGCCGTTGATATGATTCACCTCTCAGACTTCCGATTCAACCGGTCCGCGGCGATCTGTGAGAGACCATCCTATCACAATTCTGCGGAAAAGTTGTCGATGTGAGCGTGCGGAAAACCGAAAACTGTGGGCAGATCAGAATCGGCCGAGTTAGTGTATGGCAAGTTTCTCTGACAGTGCAAAAGAGGTCTGGGGTGGCCCGGCCATCTCGTGGCCGGGTCGCGCAGCGACAAGAATCCTGTGCTATTCGCTTTCCAATCAGAAAAATGACATTTTTTCTTGTTGTCCGTCGAGGGACGGATTTCTTGTGCCTGACGGCACCCGACCGCAAGTCGGTCGGGTTACCCGGGTTCAGAGTGCCAAAAATTCTGGCCGCACACCCGAGTCATCGGGCCGGATGTATGATCGAAAACTCGACCACTTCCACCTATCGGGATTCTTACGCAATCTGCGTCGTTCAGAAGTGAGCTGGATATCGTCGATCGCTATCAGCCGCCGTCACTTTGCCGGTTTTGATTCCGGCAGCCGCCAGCGGACCGCTTCGATGTGGGTTTTTCCGTCGCTTCCGCGATAGCTGTAGCAGGAGACGAACGCCCCGTCGCTGGACTGGACGGTGTTTCCGAACCCACCTCCGCTGGCGCCTCGATTTTGATCGTCGATGACGATGCGGTCGCGGATGAAGTCCCAATTTTCGCCGTCGTCATAGCTGATGATGGCCCGCAGCCCGAGCGGATGACCGTCAGTCGAGTTGCTGCGGACGGTAAAGGTCAGCAGCAACCGGCTGTCGGCAAGCCTCTGAAACCGCGGATACATTTCGCCGTAGGTTCCGAAAGGTCCCCTGTTCGTGGTGTTTTCGCCAGTGGGCACCGTCGTCGGTCGATTCCCAGAGCATCATGCGGTCTCCCTGATCGCCGGCTTCCTTCTTGAGGGACTTTGCGACCGGCAGTTTCCAGTGGGGACCGGTGCGGTCGACACGCAAGGCGTGCAGCAGCTTTCCCGAACGGGCACGGTACGTGGCCGACTGCGAAAAGAAACCATCGACGTCGATCCAGTTTCGGGTGTCCGGATTCAGGGTTTTGTCCCAAGTGTGGCCGCTGTCCCGCGATCGCCACAAAGCAACATGTGACGGTGCCAACTGCTTGCCGTGCTGCATGCTGACTCCGAACAGGACCTGCATTTTTCCGGGCGAGTTTTTTTCGGGAATTTCGATCACGGTCCAGTCGGTGGATGTTCCCGCTTTCGGAGGAAAGCCCGCCGGACTGATCCGCGTCTCGGTCCATGATTTGCCGTCATCTGTTGAGCGAAACAATTTGCTGTAGGTATGGCCCGTTTTGTTGGCGGCGTCTTGCCCCAGAAAGTGGCAGGGCATCAGCAGCGTCCCGTCGGAAAGACGGATCATTGCAAACTCCCGCCCGTGAATCTCGGACCGCTCTTCCCGTGGTCCCCACGACTTGCCGCCGTCGGTGGAGCGCCAGAAGACGGCCCGTTCCAAATACGGCTGCCGCTTCGCGAATTTGTTGCTGGGCACACCACCAAAGCAGAAGGCCACCATCAGCAGCCGATCGCCGTCCAGCCAGGGATTATAATCATTCGGAATATCCAAGGGCGTGCGCCGGGCCGGAATGTTTTTGGCCGGCAGCCGTTGTGGGTGAATGACCGTGATGGGGTTCCGCTTGATCGGCGCCTCAGTTTCCGCCGGCAACGGCTGGAGCGTGACAGGCCAAGCCCAAGGTCACTGTGCAGACGACCGCCAGACGCGGCATCGCGTCGATCGAATGGATTCTCATGGCTGGTTCCTCTCATGTTCAAGATGTGTCGCGTCCCTCATTTTCCGGAACGACATTGTGGCCTGTGTACCTGGCTTTCGTTGCGAGCTGGCCGGGGAACCAGTCTACAGTCCCCACAACTCCTCGGCGTTTTTGCAGAGGATGCGGCGTTTGTCGTCGTCACTGATGTCGGCCTGATCGATGCGTATCCGTTGCATCGGCGCAAAGTAGAGCGGCGTATCGGTGCCGAATAATATCCTCTCCGAACTGATCTCGGCGACCGCCCATTCAATCAAGCCGGGGGTGATGGAGCGCGCACTGGAAGTGTCGACAAAGATGTTGCCGTTTCGGCACTCCTGAATTGCCCGCACTTGCAAAGTAGGGTCTCCGTAGGCGGCACCGCCGTTGCCCAGATGCGCCAAAATCAGCCTGACATTAGTATGCGCGTTCGCAAAGGAGACAAAATCACCAGGCGAACTGTTCGGATCGCCACTGTGCGCCAACAGCACGGCATCGAATTCGGCCGCGAACTCGAACAACGTTCGGCCGTGTTCGCGAATCGGGTAACAGTGCTCTTCAGGATGGATCTTGATCCCGACACATTTCGGATGCCCGAGCATCCGGCGGGCTTGCTCGAAGGTTTTCGGCTGAAGCGGATGGACGATGACCCATTGCAGCAGGCCCTCGGTCTCGGCGACGATTTGTGCGGCCTCCTCGTTGGCCGCGAATGCGTCGGCCTCGTTGCGTGGCAGCAGTCCGGAGAGTGGCGAGACGATCGTCAGCCGGGTCTCGGCCAAACGCGCCCGGGCTACGACGCCAGCGGCATCAAGAGTCAAGAAGCGGTCGATGAGCTGCTGCCCCCGCCGATAGGGACCATAGTGACCGTGAACGTCGATGGCTTGAATTTCGTGTACAGACATGGTCTCATCACTCCCCCACTCATCACTCGCCACTTTGTCCTTCGCCAAAGACAACCGCCCGCCAGGTCAAAGGCAGAGATTGTTTCGGGTCGGCATGCGGCAACAGCGCCCCCAGCACCGCCGCGATGAGAAACGTCGCGGTCGCCGCCAATGGGGTCACCAGAAATAGGCTAGGTCGAGGGACGTGTTCGACGACTTCCTGCAAAACTGCGAATTCCGTCCATCCTGCCAGCCAGATCAATTCGGCCCACCACGCAACTGCGACGGCCACCGCCAGTCCGCAACAGGTGGCAATCACCACTGCCCGCTGGCCGACCGACGGCAGAAACAAACCGACGACGAACATCGTCGCCAGCGGGCCGAGCGCACAATTAAAGGTGCGGACGGTGATGCCGATGATGTTATAATCCTCGGGTATGTTCAGCAGGGGCCAGGCCAGCAGGGTACAACCCAAACCGATCAGTACCGTCAAGAACCGGGCCAGTCGCAGTTCTTCGCGTCCGCTCATGCCGGGTTTCAGGCGACGAAAAACATCAACCGTCAGCACCGTCGCGACCGAGTTCATCCCGGAATCGAGACTTGACATGGCGACGGCAAACAGGGCCGCCACCACCAGCCCGGAAACGCCGACCGGCAGACCATGTGCGATGAAGTGCGGAAAGATCTTGTCGGCCACCTTTTCGTGTCGAGGATCTGTGACTCCCTCCACAATCTCGATCGGGAATTCCAGGTAGTAGGTCAGCAGCGCCATGCCGCACAGCGCCAGCAGAATCATGATGGCCAGATCGGCGAGAAAGTTGACCGCGTTTCCCCGAATGGCTGCCCGCAACGTCGGCGTGGTGAAATATCGCTGCATGGCCACCTGATCTCCCACAAACGTACAGGTGTACCAGAAAAAGCTGTGTAGGCAGGTCAGCAGCACCGTATTCCGCACGCTCAGGTCCCAGCTCCACAGCGGCGGGAATTCGTGACCCGCGCCTTCGGTGGCGGTTTTCCACCATTCGATGGGCCCGGTGTGTGTGTCGACGGCCACGAAGATCAACGTCAACACCGCACCCAAAAACAGGACCACGAACTGGGCCACGTCGGTCCAAATCACCGCTTTGATGCCTCCCAGCACGGTGTAGATAGTGGCGAGCACCCCGGCCGAAAAAAGTACGCTTACCGTCCAGTTGTGCAGGGTCAGACTTGTCCCTAGTACATGTTGTGCGCTGTCGAAGGTGATTTGCGCCACCGCTTGCGAAGCGGTCAGCACAATCATAGCCATCCAGCCGAAACGCAGGATCAACGTGAACAACGCCACGCCCACCCAGCGGGCCACCAGCCCGAACCGTAACTCCAGGTACTCGTAGATGCTGGTCAGCCTGCGGAATCCGGGCGGCAGGCTCTCGCCGCCGAAATCGATCGACGGGTCCATTTCTGCGGCTGGTTGTGTGCGGCCGGTTTCGATGGGGACCCGAAACCGCATGAAAAACGGCAGCCACATAAAACTGACGACCACGAACGACAGCGGCAACACCATCCAGCCAATGGCCATCGCGACGCCGTACCGAATGACTTCACCGGGAAAAGCCAAGTAGGTCAGCGTCGAGAGCATTGTCGCCACCAGACTCAGGCCCACGGCAAACCAGGGCATCTGTCGGCCGGCGACGAAATAGTCCTCGCCCTCCCGATGCCGCGAAAAATAGGCACCGACGCCGAGAACGGCGAGCAGATAAATCACGACCACGACGTAGTCGGCCGGTTGTAATCCACGAGTGGCGGCGAGCAGTGTTAAGTGTGCTATCATATTCAAAGTTAGGGGGGTTTGGCCCATTCTGAACAGGGCCAGACACCTGCCCGATGCCCCAGAATGAAAAACTGACCAGCTCTGAACCAGAACGGTAACGGCTTGTTCAGAGCAATCGAAACGGGTAGATTTGAGCCGACTATGATCCATTTGCGTGCTGTGGTCAATCAGCCACCCTTATTTCGGCAGGACTTATCATGTCTGAACGTGTCGTTTACTTTAGCGGCCAGTACGTTGCCGAATCGGAAGCCCGCGTGTCGATCTTCGACTCGGCACTGATGTTCGGCGACATGGCGTTCGAGATGACGCGGACATTCCGGGGCAAGCCGTTCAGGATTCGTGAACACCTCGATCGCCTGTATGCGTCGCTGCGGCTGATGGAAATCGACTGCGGTTTATCGATCGACGAAATGGAACGGGTCACGCTGGAAACGTTGCAGCGGAACTGGGGGACAGAAGCCGATGACGTCGATTGGCAGATCATGCACGACGTTTCGCGTGGACCGATGCCAATTTACCGCTCGGTCTTTCCGCAGGGACTTGTGCCGACGGTCACGATCAACTGCTGGCCGTTGATCGCGCACATGGGCGGCTTCGCTGCGACCTACGACACCGGTGCCCATTTGGTCATTCCGGCCCAGCAGGCGCTGCCCGCTCATCTGGTCGACCCCAAGGCCAAAACCCGCAGCCGTTTGCACTATCAGTTGGCCAACTTGCAGGCGGCTCGTATCGGTGAGGGCGGCTGGGCGGTGATGCTCGATACCGACGGGTTTCTGGCCGAAGGGACGGGCAACAACATTTTTTTGGTCAAGGACGGCGTGCTCTACACTCCCGAGCCACGCAACATTCTGTTGGGTGTCAGCCGCGGGGTGACGATTGAGCTGTCTCAAAAACTCGGCATTCCGGTGCGGGAGACAAACCTCGGCCGTTACGAGGCGCTGCAGGCGGATGAACTCTTCAGCACGGCGACGACGTATTGCTTGGTCCACGCTGCCAGCTTTGAAGGACAGCCGGTCGGTGACGGCCGGCCGGGACCCGTGTTCCGACGGCTGACGGAAGCCTGGAAAGAACTGGCCGGCGTCGACTTCGTGGCTCAGGCCCACGACTACGCCCAGCGCCTGCCCGCTTGGGAAGAGCAACAACTCGTCGCCCGATGACCGTCAACCGATAGAGCACGGTGACCAACCGGTGGTGATCCTCATGTCGCCGCTTGCGGCATAGCAGACCACACAGGCCCAATACCGTTCAACAGCAGCCCTGCGGGCCACAACAGTTGCTCTGGGGCAATATGGCCAAAGCGTGGGCATCTCCCTTCGTTTCCCGTGGGGAGCGGACTGCGATTCCATGGCAGTCGAACGGTGGCGCCTGGTCGAGCGGAATCGATTCGGTCGGCGGTATGGGAGTGATTTGATCGGCATACGGTTCCCGGGTGTAAATCGAAAAGGTCTTGTCGCAGACCGCCATCCGCTTCCCGCGCAGCAGCTTGTGGCCGTCGTCGTCGATCACCGCCTTCCACGGCCCGTTGTAAATTACGGCCTGCTTGCGCTCCAGATACGGTCCCTGTTTTCCTTTGAACGCCCGCACTGTTGCGCTGTGAAATTCGATGCCTTCGACGACCGCCCAAGGCTCGGCTTGCCGGGCAACCATCTCGATGCCGTAAAATCCCGCCTCTTCAAAGGCCTCCAGCAATCGGTCTTCGCGAAAGGCGCCGCTGATGCAGCCGCTCCGAAAACGGGCATCGTGCTGCAAATGGGAGGGGACGTCTTCGTCGGAAACAATGTCGCTGACAACCACCCGCCCGCCACGCCGCAGAACGCGAAACATCTCTTCAAAGATCTGACTGCGGTCCTCGGTCCGCACGAGATTCAACACGCAGTTCGAGACAATGACGTCGATCGAATCGTCCGGGATCAGCGGTGAGGTTTCCCTCAACTGTCGGGTGTGCTCTTCCAACCGCAGCCAGTCTGCCGACGTTTCCACCGGGTTCTCGGCCAGGTAGTTGTCCAGAAGCGTCAGGTCGAGCTGCAAGTCCTGAATGCGGCCCCGCCGAAACTCGACGTTTTCATATCCCAATCGTTCGGAAATGAGTTTGCGATACTTTTGAGCCAGCGACAACATTTCGTCGTTGCAGTCGACTCCGTACACCTTGCCCGCCGGACCGATAATTTGGGCGGCAATGTAGCAGATCTTTCCGCCGCCCGATCCGAGGTCAAGGACGACCTCACCCGGCTTCAAGTATTTCGACGGATCACCACAACCGTAGTCGCGCTGGATGATCTCGGCGGGGATCACCTCCAGATACTTTCCGTCGTATTCGACCGGACAGCACAGATCGGGTTCCGTTTCTTGTGCAGCCTGGCTGTAACGGTTGCGGACCGCGCGTTCCACATTCAAACTCTTGCTGGAATGTGATTTCGAAACAATGTTCGCCACTCGCCTCGTCTCCTCACTCGGGTCGGATCGCTCCTTGAACGCGGATCTCACACAGGTGCCTGTTCGGCGGCCGACAACAACCATCTGCCCAAAGCCGAGGAAAACTGGAACCGCTTGAATTGCAGCAGCCCGTGCCTGAAAAAACCGCCGCATTTTAGTGCGGACCGCTCTTTACGGTCAACGTGACGATCAATCATGACGATCAGCTGGACTCATGTCTGTGAAATAGCCCACAAGATCGTTACTTAAAGTGCAACTGTGAATAGAATTATTTCGACGCAAAGACGCCAAGGTGTACAGGTTTCTCCGAGGAAGATGATCCAGAGGCCGCCCGGGCCGGCACCGCGCTCAAATTCTCTGGTCACCCTTACGGTGGAGATGCTATCCTGAAGCGTACCGGAACAGTTGGCAGACACGAATGTTTCAGCAGAGCCGTGCATGGACGTTGGCCGGAAGCTTTGTCGATCGGGTTGTTTCAACCACAGTTTAACGGATAGCAGTTTCATGGATCTTCCCACGTGTCCCGCTTGCGGTCAGTCGGTCCTGGACGATGACGTCGAAGATTGCCCCTTCTGCGGCGCTTCGATGACCGGCAAGCCTTTCCAAACGGGCAAGAGTTCATCCCCGGCGACGGCCAATCGGAACAAACCGAAGCGGACGGTCAAATCGGACCAACGCACAAAACCGGTTGAATCCTCTGCGATGGCAAAAAGCCGGGACAAAGCGTCCCTGAACGCGGAGGATGACGATCCCTTCGCAGTCGACACCGCTGCGGCGGAGACAGCTATCCAACTCCGACCGAATCGCGCAAAAGGCCGCTCTTACGAAGTTGTCTGCCCGATGTGCGAGACCGCCGGATATACGTCCAGCAAGGCGGCTGGCCGAGAAGTTCGCTGCGCTAGTTCGGAATGCCTGGTTCCACTCTTTACGGCCCCCCAGATTGAAACAAAGGAAGAGCCGGTTGAGGAACCCGGATCGCGGGGACCGTCGGCAGCGGTCATCGCGGCCGGTGTGCTGGTGATTTTCGTTGGCGGAGCATTGTGGTATTTCGTCTTCAGCGGTGATGAATCGACGCCGCCCGGTAGGCAGATTGCCTCCGGACCAAGCCTTAATCACCTCAGGGTTGCCCCGCCGCCTGACAATGGCGACGAACCCGCGAAAAAGAACGTTCTCGAAGATGATCAGCGACCACCCACTCCGGCCGAAATTCGCGAACAGGCTTTGAGCGCGATGATAGAAGCGTCGATCACCCGCGAAAGAAACCGCAGCAAGCCGTTCTGTCGCAGGCTAACCGCGGAGGCGTTTGCCGTCAGCGGTGAGCTCGAAGCCGCTCGCCGGCAATTGCAACAACTCTCGCAGACAAGACGGCCGATTCCCTACTACTCTGTAACGCCCATTGTGGATGTCGTCTGGAAAGAGCTGCAAGAAGGTAAAACGGACGCCGCCCTCCAGACGATCAAGTCTGCACAAGAGCATGCCGTGAAACTTCCGTTGCGGGGTCGTTCCCGGCTGGACATCGTCACGGCACTGGCAACCATTCTGGTGGCCGTCGGCCAAGACGACGAGGCCCGCGAGTTGATCGAAAAGCATCACGAAAACTCTCAGCTCGGCCAACTCTCGGCAGACCTGTTTGCAGTCCGCAGTTTGGGAACCCACGATCTGGACTCCGCCGACGGCAGCGGGCCGCTGTATCCCTGGAAGGAACCTCAAATCGTTGCGGTGACTCTCGGTCTGGCCGCTCGCGGTCAGTGGGAGGCGGCGCTGCGCTGGGCTGAAAACCAGCCGGACAAGGAAACACGGATCGACTCGGTTGTGGTTTGGGCCGATCAGTTGGCCCGGCAAGCCGTTGTCACTCAGCGCCCGCTTGACCACGCCCAGATTTCCACCGCCGCACAAAAGCTTCCGCCAGCCGGTCAGGCGAGGCTGTACGCGCGGCTGGCGGATCGTCAACTTTCGGCCGGCATGAATCAGCCGGCCGAACAATCACTGGTCAGCGCTCGCGATGCACTCGCTTCGGTTTCGCTGCCCGAGGAAATTGTTCTGCCAGGGATGAAGCAACTGCTAAAATTCCAACTTCCCAACACGGCTCTCTTGAAGATGGCGGCCTTGGCGGCGGGGGAAATCGCTGGCGTCGAGGCCCGGCTCAAACGGCCGCGTGATGCCTGGGCGTCGCTGGAGCAGGCGATGAAGTTCTTACGAGCCGCGGCCCCCAGTCCTCTCGCCAGCCGTCAACACCGCGACGAGCTCAACGACCTCGGAAAACAGGCCATTCGCGATCGGCTCACGGCATTGCTCCAGCTCAGCAGTGACGATGATGCCCGGCTGGCCTTAAACAGTTATCGTGGCAAGTGCAATCTCATGCTGCAGCGATCACTCAAGCGGTTCGACATCCAGACGGCCCTCCTGATTCGGGCTGTCGAATGGAACTTGGAAGACGACGTTTGGAACGAAATTCGCACTCGGGCTGATCAACCAGACGTCCATCTTCGCGAACCGTTTTATCACACGAAGGTCCCCTGGATTTTGAGAGATCGATATTTAGCGGCGGGAGCTGAAAACACCGTCGCCGAAATTGAGGACGCACTCAGCGCAGCTGGCCTACAACGACCCAATGCCGAACAGCATTTCATCAGAGAAGCAAGTCGATACGTGGAACACGGCGATGTCCGGAAGGCGGCACAGGCGCTTGAACAATTTAACCTGTCGCGTGTCAACCGCGCCACGCGGGACCGGTGGAGACTGCGACTTGCCTGTCGGCTCGTCAACCGCGGACAGCTCGAAGATGCCTTCAGTTTCATCCGGGAAATCGATCACGAAGACGTCATGCTGCGAGAAGACGCCTGGCAGTTGATGGCAGCATTGGCAACCCGCAACGGACACCTCTTGCAGCTCTGGGACATAGCCCAAGAATCGAGGCTGCCGCCCACCGAAATCGTCGCGCTCTATCGTGGACTGGTGGGGGCCATCGCCGCGACAGATTCCGAGCGCTCAACCCCGCCGCTAGAAGTCGTCAATGAAGAATCAACCCTGAACGACTCACCCCGTCCCTAACCAGGTTTCGCGAAGGCCAACAGGCGCAACAGAGACTCGACGAAACAATGCCCGCCAAGTGAGTCTTTCGTTCGAGATATGGTATGGCTATTTTGAAATGTCCGGCCGAAATGTGTTCTTCGGTATGATTTTCGGATTTGGACCGGACAGAGTAAAATGCCCTTGGCATAATTTGTTGCCGCAATGTCGACCAAGATGTGCGCACCCCGGTGAAGCTGGTCTGTATCTCGCCGTTGCCGGCCTTCAACTTCACTAATTTTCCCGACCGTTATAGAATACCGAAACCTTTTGCCTCACCACAAAGGAGTCGACCGTGTTTCGTTTTGTCCGACTTGCGGCGGCAGCGGCTATCATCTCAGCGGTCGCCGCCGTCTCTGCCGCGGCCCAGGAGTTGACGCCAACCCAAGTGGCACCAAGCGTGAAGCTGGTCCATCCCGGCGCGATTCCGCTTTATCAAGATCTCGACTACATCTTCGGTCTGACCGACAAGATCGAGCAAAAGCAGCTTGCCAACGTGAAGGAATACTTCGACGTGTTCCTGATCGGTATCGACCGCACGCGGTTGTTCCGGCTGGACGTCATCTTGGGCGAAAAAACCATTCATTATTTAACGAGCATCCCTCTTAAGAACCTCAATCGGTTCCGCCGCGGAAACCTCGACGATCTTGGCATCGATAGCCGAAAGCAGTTCGCCACGTTGTATAAGCTCGAAATGGAGAATGACACAGGAGTCGAAGTTCTCGGATTCATGCGGATTCGGAACTTTGAGCGGACCGCTGAGGAAGGAACGATTACGGAGCAGTATGCAATCATTAGCAAGAGACGGGCCGAAATTCCGCCGACGCTGCCCGATCCGCGTCCGCCGATGGCTGAGCTTGCGAAAAAGTACGACCTGTCGCTCGATGTCCTAAACACAAAAAACTCGCCCGAGGCGATGAAGATCCGCCGCGAGTCGTTTCAACAGAACACTCGCAAAGAGTTACTGGGACTCGTCAAACAGGGCCAGCAGGAAACCCACGACGACTTTGCGCTGCGCAAACTGCTGACTGAAATTCAGTTGGACGAACTCGCGCGGATTTACGTGGACGCAAAACATGCGAATCTAGGGCTGGTCCTCAACGACATGAAAAAAACGGGAGTAACACTGGATGTTCTGCTCGATCCTCTTCCCGGCTCTGAATTGGAGGCGAGCCTGAAACTGCTCGCCCAGCAGCCGAGCCGTTTCGCGAACATCGAGCGGACAAAAAACGCCATTCTCAGTGGGCGCATCAACCACCCCCTCGACCCCATGCGGAAGAATAATTTTTTGCGTTTGTCCAAATTGCTGCGATCGCGGACGAAGAACACGGTTGCCGCCGAGACCGATTCGACCGACGAAGAACAAGCGAACCGCAAGAAATCGGCCGACTTGTTTTTCGACATGATCGACGCGGGAATCAATTCCGGAGTGATCGACGGGTTTGTGGAAGGACACTCGAACGAGAATGGCAAGCAGACCTTCGTCGGAGGGATTCGGGAGGTCGACGGCACCGCGATCATCGAGGTCATCAAACTGTTTCCCAAAAAAAGCCGGGGTCAACAAGTGGAGCTGAACGTCGACGAAGTGGGCGACGTCAAAATCCACAAATTTGTCGCGGCCACGAAGGACCATCCCTTCTTCAGCGGCTTTCTGGGCAGCAACACGGTTTACATCGGCAGCAGCCGCGAAGTAGTTTGGTACGCCGCCGGTGAGACGGCACTGGATGAGTTGAAGGCGGCCATCGGGCGGGTCGGCCAACAAAACACCGGCCAAGCGGACGACCCGTTTGTCGACCTGCTCATTAAGCCGGGACCGTGGTTGAAGCTGAGGCAGGCACGTCACGCCGGCCGCAATGAGAGCAAAGCAATCCTCAAACTGCGACAAATGGCGATTGACGCCTTTCTACCGGGCGACGACACGTTGACGCTGAAACTCAATCGCGTCGGGAACCGGATCGAGGGACTGATGTTCGGGCACCCGGGCATTCTCCGGTTCGCCGGCAAAATCCTGGCGGACTTCTCGAAAGAGAATTTCGACGATTCGGATAATTGACCGGCCGACAACGTCAGAACGGAATCAATCCGCCGCAGACGTTGTAGGCTTGTGCGGTCACCATCCGGGCCTCGTCGCTGGCCAGGTAGAGGGCCAGCGGTGCGATATCGTCGGGAACCAGACGGCCGCCGATGGGCGTCAGCGACCGTTCGTGCTCTTCGAGGTTTCTGCCTAAACGTTTCGCGTCGTATTCGATCCGCTTGTCGTTCATGAGGGTCTTGACCGGTCCGGGGCAAATGGCGTTGACGGTGATCCCGCTGGCGGCGACTTCGGTGGCCAGTGTCCGCGTCAGGCCGAGCACACCGTGTTTGCTGGCCGCGTAGGCCGCCCCGTGCAAGCTGCCGATTTTACTGTTGACCGAGGCGATGGTGAGAATGCGTCCCCAGCCGGTTTTGAGCATGTCGGGCAGCACGGCTTTGCACAACAGGTATGGAGCGGTCAGGTTGATTTGCAGTGAGAGGTCCCAGAAGTCATCGTCGAAATCGACGACCGGTTTCGGGTTCGCACTGCTGCCCAAACCGGCGTTGTTGACCAGAATGTCGACCGGGCCAAACCGTTCCCGAACCTGCGTCACCAACCGAGCGGGGACGCTGCGGTCGGCCAGGTCGACCGTCAGCGCAACGGCTTCTCCGCCGGCATCGTTGATCGCCGCGACAACGTCCTCGAGTTCGGCCGTCGTGCGGGCCGTGACGGCGACTTTCGCTCCTTCGCGGCCGAAGGAGAGCGAAATTGCTCGTCCGATTCCTCGACCGGCCCCGGTCACCAATGCCACATGATTCTGTAGTTTCGCCATCGTCAACATGCTCCTTTCATCGGAAGCTAGGTGTTGCGGTTCGAGTCAATAGGCCAAGGCGTAACCGTCGCGGCGCGGATCGGCGCCGGCCAGCCGGGCAGCGGAGTCGGAATCGAGCATCACCGACTGCCCGCCCCCGACATGATTCGAGAAATCACCGACGAGTTCCAACGCGTGTCCGTGGGCCGTTAGCTCGTCGCGGACGGCGGGGTCAACCCGATTCTCAATTTCCATACGGGTTTCTTCGAGCAAGCGGAACCGCGGCGCTTCGATGGCCAGTTGCGGATCGGCCCCGAACTCGACAATGTTCAACAGCATTTGCACCGTTGTTTGCAGAATCCCTTCGCTGCCGGGTGTGGCGATCGAAAACCAAAACTGGCCGTCTCGAAACACCTGCACCGGCGCCATACAGCTCGACCAGCGTTTGCCGGGCTGTAACAGGTTCGGCGTCCGACAGGCCGGATCGATCTCCGTCCACCAGACAAAGTTGTTCAGCGTCACTCCGGTTCCCGGCACCACGACCCCGGAACCAAAACCGTTTCCCAACGATTGGGTGATGCTGGCGACGTTCCCGTCGGCATCGATAGCCGCCATGTGCGTCGTCAGGCCGTCGACTCGGCCGGGAGCGATCATGTCGGATTCGCGCGGGCCCCGCCACCGTTCCCCTTCGCTTCGGGAAGCGCGGTCCCTGTCGATTAGCTTACGGCGCTCGGCGAGATACGAGTCACTCAGCAGCCGATCTAACGGGACGGGGTGAAACTTCGGATCACCACACCATTCGATCCGATCGGCGACGGCGAGCTTCATCGCTTCGCTGAGCAGTTGAATGTACTCGGCCGAGTTGTGCCCCGCCGCAGGGAGATCAAAATCTTCGAGCAGCTTCAAGGTCTGCAGGATCTGAAACCCTTCGTTGTTCGGCGGACAAGTTTTGACGTCCAGTCCACGGTAATCGACACCGATCGGTGTTTCCCAGTCGGGCGCGTATCCGGCCAGGTCGTCGCTGCTGAGAAACCCTTCCTGAGACTGGATATGTTCGCCGATGCGGGTTGCCAGCTCCCCGCGGTAAAAGAAGTCGCTGCCTCCGTCGACGATGCTGCGCAAAGTCACCGCCAGGTCGGGTTGCTTGAGCACCGCGCCCAGCCGGAGCGTCACAGCGCCAAAAATCTCCTTTCCGGTCTGATTCAGCCGTGGCAATGCTACCTCGATCATTCTCACATTGAACGGATGCAGCGGAAATCCCTGCTCGGCGTGGCGGATGGCCGCCGCAAAGATCTCGGCGATCGGTTTCGTCCCTTCCGCCCGGAGCGCTTCCAGCCAGCCGGCCACGTTACCAGGAATCAGACAGGCCCGCGGCCCGCAATCCTGTTGTTCGGGCGTGAATTGTTCGGGGGTGGCGGCGGCTGGCGTATTCCCGCTGAAGTTCAGCGTTTTCGTTTCTCCGCCGGCCCGGTGCATCAGCAAGAATCCCACGCCGCCCAGGCCACTCATGTACGGCTCGACAACTCCCAGAGTCACCGCCGTGGCCACAACGGCGTCGATCGCGTTTCCGCCGGCTCGCAGAATGTCGAGTCCCGCCTGACTGGCCAGCGGATGTGCCGAGGCGACCGCCCCATTCAAGCCGGCCACCGGTGGACGCGTCCGACTCCAACTGATTGCGTTGCTCATCAAAGCGGCCTTTCTTTCTTGTCTCTACTTTGAGCGTGATTGTCCGAAATATCCCGGCCAGACGACCAACCGGGTTACCGACTATGGCAAGGCCATTTTGAAATGTCGGCCGAAACGTGTTCTTCGCTGTGATTTTCTGATTTGGGCCGGACAGAGCAAAATGCCTTGGGCATATTGTTTCGGCTCTGGCCAGGTCGTGCCACCGTCAACAAGAATTCCTGGCCGAGCGGCCGAGTAGAACTTGCGAACCAATTGCCCGGCGGAACCAGTCGCCCGGCAATTTTACGGCAACGTGGCGAACATTCACTCGATGATCCATAATGGTGTGGAAAGACATAATCGAGATTTCAAAAATCTGCGGGCCGTGAAAAAGGATTCTGTATGCGATTTCTGATCGGATGGGACGATGAGGCCGAGGCCGAGTTGTTTTTGCTGTATCTGAACGTGGACGGCAACGAGGCGGTGACGGCCATCGGGAAGGAGGCACTGCTGAATCAAGCCCAATCGGGCCGAGAATGGGATGCCGTTCTGGTCACAACCGGCTCGCCTGATTCGGAGACGGCGTTTGACGTCTTCCAGAAGATTCGGCGTTTGCTGCCCGGCTGTCCGATTGTCGGTGCCTGCCGAACCGATGAAATCTTCCGCATTGCGCAGTTTATGACCAATGGTCTGCGCTCTTATGTCATTCGCGACGCCGCTGGTGACTTTCTGTTTCTGCTGAGGGCGACGCTGGAAAGCGCGGTCAATTCGGTCCGGGCCGAACGTGAACAATTGATCGCTGTAAAACTGCGCGAGGAGATCGAATCGGTCCGCAAGCTGCAAGAGTCAATCATCCCACGGGATTTGGACAGCCCCAGCGGTTACAAGATCTGCGGCCACTACGAATCGTCTCAGATTCGCGTCCTGGGGGGGCATCCGGTGACGCTGGCCGGCGGCGATTATTACGACGTCTTTATGCTCGACAACAAGAGGATGGTGCTGTTGGTCGGCGACGCGTCGGGACACGGCATGAAAGCCTGCATGTCGATCATGACAATGCACACCCTGATCCGCATGATCCGCGGTAACGCGTATCGAAACACCGCCTTGTTTGTAGCCGATGTTAACCGCCGGCTGTGCGAGCAGCGCATCGTCAATGAAGAAGGTGGCTTCATCACCCTGCTGTACGCCGTCTTGCGCACTGATACGCACAAGTTGCAGTGGACGTCGGCCGGGCATCCCTCTCCCATTCTGCACAACCTGAACTCGAACAGCGTCGATCGGCTGGTCGCGATTGACGAAGGTAGTCTGCCGCTGGCCATCACACCCGACGCCAAATACCAAAACTGCACGGCGACTCTTCCACCCAATAGCCGGCTGCTGATTTATACCGACGGCTTGGAAGAAGCGTTCCCCGAAACCGACCACTCGCACGAGCAGTATGGATTCGCGGGGATCGCCGCAACGCTGCAAGCTTCGCAGAACGAACCGCTACCGGACGCGATGCGGAAGTTGTTTGAGGACTCGAGCGCCTACACGGTTGGCTCAGGCCGCCACGACGATACATCGGTCGTCATGCTGGAGCGGAAATAAGAGTTTCCCCACGTGCGCGACCCCGGCCGGTGTGACCTCATGGTTCTCCCCGTTGGTGTTTCAGGGACCTGCCCGGCAGACGCTGTTCGGTCGATTCGATGGCGGTCCCGTCGCGGATGATCGGCACGCCGTTCACCAAAACGTGTTCGATGCCGACCGTGTGCTGTTGCGGGTTCTGGAGCGTGGCAGGGTCGATGATCGTCTCGGGATCAAAGATCACCAGGTCGGCAAAATTGCCTTCCCGCAGAATGCTGCGATTTTCGAGGCCGAATCGATCGGCCGCGTAGCCGCTCAGTTTATAGACCGCCTCTTCCAGCGAAAATAGCTTCCAATCGCGGACGCAGCGTCCTAGCAGCCGCCCCGACGAACCGAACTGTCGCGGATGTACGGCGGCGTCATCGAAAAAGATGCCGTCGGTTCCCAGCATGTACAGGTCGTGCTGCAAGAACGGCTGAACGAATTTGTCGTCCCCTTTGTCGAAGACCAGCAGCACCGCCAGCCGCTCTTCAATGAGCAGGTCCAAAAGCGCCTCTTCGGCGGGAACGCCCGTTTCTGCGACATACTGGCTCAACAGCTTTCCCTGATGACGGCTGTTGTCTTTGCTGGCGACCCAGGCAATCGTCATCTTGTCGAGATCGCATGGATAAGCCTTCAAACTCTCGCGAAACCTTGTTCTGATTCCCGTGTCGTGGAGCTTACTGAGCGCCGCGAGCGGACCGTCATCCCAGACCTCGTACGGCAGTAGATAACTTAGCATGGTGGAGCCGGGCCGATACGGATAGACGTCGAAAGACAAATCGACCTGCTGCCGCGCTACGTTGTCGATGTAGTTAAGAAGTTCGTCGACGGCACGTTGGCCTTCCTCCTGCAAATGAGAGATGTGTACCCGCACGCCGGCGCGGCGGCCGATGTCGACCGCCTCTTGGATTGCCCTGATCCGCCCGGACTTGTAACGGACGTGTGTGACGTACAGTCCGTTGTATTCGGCCATTGCCGAAGCGGCCTCGACGAGTTCGTCGGTCGTCGAGAAGCACTGCGCGATGTAATCCAACCCGGTCGAAATTCCGACGGCACCTTCCTGCATGCCTTTGCTGATTTCCGCCTTAATTTGCCCCATCTGAAAGTCATCGACCGATCCGCGTCCGAAACCGCACACCAGGCTGCGAACGTTGGCATACGGAACGTGGGCTATTGCATTCTGAACGTTGTTGCCGTCGATACAGTCCATGAACTCGGCGATGCTCTGCCAGCCGCGATATTCATCCATTTGCAGCCCGTCGAGGGGCCGCAGGTAGAACAGCCATTGGCGGGCGGTCTGCTCGTTCACCGGAGCGTACGAAATCCCGTCGAGCATCAGCACTTCGGTGGTGAAGCCCTGTATGGTTTTCGACAGCAGGTGCGGCCTCTTGAGCATCCAGCCGTCAGAGTGATTATGGACGTCGACGAAACCGGGTGCGACAATTTTCCCGACGGCGTCGATGCTCACCCGCGTTTCGGTTTGGCTGAGATCGCCGATCTGCGTGATCCGGTCTCCCTGAATTCCCAAGTCGCCGCGGAAACGGGCCGCTTTGGTACCGTCGATGATTGTGCCGCCGCGAATGATGATGTCGAACAAGGCAGTCTCTCTTGGTTGTGACAAGCAGCCGAGGACGGGTTTGCGGCTTCATTCTAGGTGTTGCGATGGTCGACTGCACGCTATCATCGAATCCGACTGGGTCGATCTGAAACTGTCCATATCAACCAAGATAAGCGACAGTCTCACTGAGACGAAATCACGGAGCACACGGAGTAGCCAATGAGTATTTACGAGGGTCTGGGGCTTCAACCGATCATCAATGCGTCGGGAAGTGTCACGCGTTTGGGGGGCGCGCCGATGCCTGCGGCCGTGCTCAATGCGTTTCGAGAGGCGGCCGCGGCGACTGTTCCGCTGGAACAGCTTCAAGCAGCCGCGTCGCGGCGGATCGCCGCCGTGACCGGGACCGAAGCGGGACTGGTCACCGCCGGTTCGGCCGCCGCGTTAACTCTCGGCGCCGCGGCAATCATCTGCCGGTACGACCTGGGAAAAATGGAGCGGCTGCCGCACTGCGACGACTTTCCCTGCGAGTTCGTGGTGGCTCGCGAGCAGCGCAGCGGCTACGATCACGCGGTTCGCGCGTCGGGAGCCCGGCTGGTGGAGGTCGGCTTCAACGAAATCGTTTCCAATGCCGGCGTGCGGCGGACGGAAGCGTGGGAATACGAAGCTGCGTTCGGTCCGAACACGGTCGGTCTGTTTTACGGCTACGCACCGACGTCGCAGCCGCCGCTGCCAGAGTTAGTCGAACGCGCTCGCCGACACAATTTTCCGGTGCTCGTCGATGCCGCCGGCGAACTGCCGCCGCGCAACAACCTCTCGTCGATTGCCGCTCAAGGAGCCGATTTAGTCGCGTTCAGCGGCGGAAAATCGATTCGGGGGCCGCAGTCAACCGGCATTTTATGCGGCCGCCGTGACCTGATCGCATCGGCCGCCGTCCAGATGCTCGACATGGACGATCATCTGCAACTTTGGGACCCGCCCTCCGAACTGATCGACAAATCAAAACTGAACGGCATTCCACGGCACGGACTTGGCCGGACGCTCAAAGTCTCGAAGGAAGAAATTGTGGCACTGCTGACCGCCCTCGATCTGTTTGCTTCCGGATCTTACGACGCGGATCTCGACACGTTTCGCGGCTATCTGGAAACGATTTCGGCAGAGCTGCAAGCCTCGCCGGTCGAATGCCGGGTCATCGACAAGGGAGACGGCCAGAGCCCGCCGCTGCTGGAGATCGCAATTGATGAAACAGACGTCGGCCGCTCGGCGTTCGACGTCTGCCGCAGCCTGCGCGACGGCACGCCACCGGTGTACGTCGGGCACGGACGCCTGGCTGACGGTCAACTGCTGGTCAACCCGTTCTGTTTGGATGAGCTGTCGTCCCTGACTCTTGCCCACCGGCTGCGCGAGGAACTGAGCCGATAGACCATGTGACCACTGGCTGCATAGCGGACAGCGACAATTCATCGCAGTTGAAATCGAACCAGAAGTCTGCCGGAACGTCGCGTCCCAGCGATTAGAACGCACCGTCAACGGATATGCGCATCGGAAGGGGGACCAGACTGTCAAAGTCGAAGGCATGGGTGGCGGATTCCGTTACTGTAAGCTGGGTGAATTGCTGTTCGACGAATCCGGGATGATCCGCCCGGATGTGAAATTCTCCGACTTGGCTGCTCATGTGTTCTTCACCGAAACCGGCGAGCCGATTCCGAAGCGGGCGACTGGCAAGACGCCTTTCATTGGCGAATGCGACGGCACGGCGTACTACCTGCTGTTCAACGGCATCTTGGGCGACAAGCGACCCAATGGCGGGAACGTCCTGACGGGGCGAGTTCTGGAGTTGATTTGCGAGACAACCTCCCCCGGCCCCTCCCTAAAAGGGATGGGGGACAAGAAAGTCGCGTCATCTACGGCGAAGGCTGTCGATTGGGCGCAGCACGACTGAAACGCGAAGGCATCGTATTCAAGCAGGTTCCGTATGAGATCAAAGTGAGTTGAAGAAATCCCCATCCCTTTCAGGGAGGGGTTAGGGGAGGGTCAAAACGTCATGCGTGAAAAATGCCACCGAATCCCACCGCAAAAATCCGTGCGTGTAAGAGAACTCCGCACCGACTCGACGTTCCCAGAACGCCTGTTGTGGAGCCGACTGCGCGGCAAGCGGCTGGGGGGATTGAAATTTCGACGTCAGCAGGTATTGGGCCCGTACTTCGTGGATTTCTACTGCGCCGAAGTACGACTTGTGATCGAGTTGGATAGGCGAAGTCACGACGGCCGCGCGGCCTACGATCAACAACGAACGAAGTTTCTGGAACGAGAAGGGCTGCGCGTGATTCGTTACTCGAACGATGATGTTCTGCAAGATGTGGATGCGGTTGTGGAGGACATTGCGCGAAACGCAGGATGGTCGGAAGACGGAGAGACCATCCCCCAACCCCTCCCTAAAAAGGGAGGGGAGTAAGGCATGACCATGCTTGTACTCCGCGAATATCAACAGCGAAGCCTTGAAGCGCTGGAAGCCTATCTGCGGATGGCGTTACAAGGGGCGAAGATGGCGTTTCTGCACCAGTTGGAACGACCTTATCGAAGCGTCCCTGCATTGCCTGAACTCCCCTACGTTTGCCTGCGGGTTCCGACCGGCGGCGGCAAGACGTTGATGGCCTGCCACGCGCTGGGCATGGCCGCTAAAGAACTTCTGCAAACCGAACAGGCTGTTTGTCTCTGGCTGGTCCCGACGAACACCATCCGGGATCAGACGTTGGCAGCGTTGCGGAATCGGAAGCATCCCTACCGGCAAGCGGTCGATGCGGCGTTCGGTGGTCGAGTCAGTGTGATGGACCTGACCGAAGCGCTGTACGTCCAGCGGGGAACGCTCGACGGCGAAACGTGCATTGTCGTTTCGACACTGCAAGCATTTCGGGTTGAAGAAACGGAAGGCCGTAAGGTCTACGAGTCGTCGGGTTCGCTGCAACATCATTTTAGCGGACTGCCTGCGGAACTCGAAGCGATGTTGGAGCGGGACGACGACGGCGTGATCCCGTTTTCGCTGGCAAATGTCCTGCGGATGCGTCGGCTCGTGGTTATCATGGATGAAGCCCACAACGCGCGCACGCCGTTGTCGTTCGACACGCTGGCCCGGTTCCAGCCGTCGTGTATCATCGAGTTCACCGCGACCTCGGCGACCGAACACAAGCCGGAGAAACAGCAGTTCGCCAGTAATATCCTGCATCACGTCTCGGCGGCGGAACTCAAATCTGAAGATATGATCAAGCTGCCGATCAAGCTGGAAACGCGGACCGACTGGAACGAAGTTGTGGCCGACGCGCTGGCGCAGCGTCAACGTCTTGAAGATTTGGCAAAGGAAGAAGAACGGGAGACGGGCGAGTACATTCGGACCGTGATGTTGATTCAGGCGCAGCCCAAGATAAAGATGAAGGAAACGCTGACCGTTGAAGTCATTAACGGAAGTTTTGCAAAATCGATTTTCAGAGCCCAAAAATTGACGTAAGTCCTTATTTTTCGTCGCAAAAAATACTGTACAAACACATGTAAACCCAATTGATTTTGATAAAATGTGTGTGGTGGGTGGAATGGGATGAGTAAACTGGTATCGGTTCAACAAAAAATCGACGGTCGAAGAATCGTTGACGCTGGCGATGAGTGACTTTCGCGACCGAATCTACCCCCATTCTCCGGGCACGTTCACCTGGACCTGGGC
>Ga0310123_10000250_pt1 | contig 48085 bp, 40 predicted proteins | sample CB6_AW_1057_MG_FD_203505 | JGI IMG/M metagenome (GOLD analysis project Ga0310123, IMG submission 203505) | Marine microbial communities from Western Arctic Ocean, Canada - CB6_AW_1057 | ecosystem: Environmental > Aquatic > Marine > Oceanic | place: Canada: Western Arctic Ocean | collected... | reverse complement strand
TCCGACGAAGTGGACCTCGGCGGAAAAGTCCAACTCGACATCGCCCCCGGCGATGTGCTGACGATTCTCACACCCGGAGGTGGCGGGTTCGGGGAGGCCGCAGACGACAGCTCCGCGAGGTCGTAACTTGACTGGCGAGCCTGCTGGCGGACCCCTACGATACGCCTCGTTGCCCCCCCCTCACACCCACTCACCCCGCAGTAAGCGAGACCCTGATGAGCGAAAACCGCCGAGCCGACGTCGACCAGGCGATCGAGAGTGTCAATTTCGAAACGACCAGCTACCAGGTCGAATTCCAGACGTCACTCGGCGGGATCACTCTGGATCTCTGGCCCGAAATCGCTCCGGGCCACTGCAAGAACATCATCGGGTTGACCCGCATCGGCTACTACGACGGGATCGTCTTCCACCGCGTGATCGCCGGTTTCATGGCCCAGGTCGGATGCCCAGAGGGGACCGGCACCGGAGGTCCGGGGTACACGATCGACGCCGAGTTCAACGATCAACTGCACGAGGCAGGAGTGTTGTCGATGGCTCGCACCAGCGATCCCAACTCCGCCGGCAGCCAGCTCTTCCTCTGCCTGGATCGGGCCCCACACCTCGATCGACAGTACACCGCCTTCGGTAAGACGGCCGATGACGCGAGCCTGGAAGCGCTGCTGACGATCGGCCGCCTGGCGACCGACGGCCAGGACCGGCCGTTGGAGGAAGTGCGGATCGAGACGGGACGTGTTATCGAGTCAGCTCGCTGACGACGTCCCCGACCCGAACGGTGCCTCCGGACACCACCCGGGCACAGATGCCTCCGTGGCCGTGCATGGCGTTGTAGCCGCCGACCCCCAGGTTCTGCTCCATCCGCTCGCACGGCACGCACGGCCCGGCTCCCTCGAGCACCACGTCGCCCAGCCGAAACGTCCGCTCCTGCAACGCCAGCAGGTTGATGCCGCTGACGACGATGTTGCGACGCAGCAGCGCAGGGTCCACCGAGTCCCGGCCCGTCAGCGACGCCACCGCACCGAGGTGCTCGTGCTGGATCAACGTCACCTCGCGATGGGTCTCACCACCGCTGGCATGGTGCTCACCGTCGATCCCCACCCCCGGCTCCAGGCAACACTCCTCTCGAGAAACCATCTCGCCCTTCCGCTCGACCGCTCCGCCAATCCACTCAACACGCCCGTTCCGAGGAAACTGCTCTTCCATCGTCAATCCGCTCCCATCCCGACTCTCTACTCTCTCCACCGAGCCATATCCTAACCGAAAGCATCCACCTCAGGGACAGGCTCCGCAGCCCGTGGCGGAGGTGCCTGTCCCCTGTCTGAGCAGCGGCTTGTCGAAACCGGGACAGGCACCTCCGCCACGGGCTCCGGAGCCAGTCCCCAGAACCAGTCTGCTAGACTGGCGAAATGCAGCACGAGCCGTCTCCAGAACTCCTGACACCCGAGCAGGTCCGGCGAGCCTGCCGCGAGGGTGCCTGGACCGAGCACACCGCGGGTCTGGCGCCGGGCTTCGCCCAGGCCAACCTCGTCATCCTGCCTGCCGAACATGCCGACGACTTCAAGCTCTTCTGCCAACGCAACCCCAAGCCCTGTCCTCTGCTGGACGTCACCGAACCGGGCATCCCGATCCCCGCTCTGATGGCCCCCACCGCCGACATCCGCACCGACCTGCCCCGCTACCGGGTGTGGGAACACGGCGAGTTGGTCGACGAGCCCTTCGACGTGACGGCTCTGTGGCGCGACGACCTGGTCGGGTTCCTGATCGGCTGCTCGTTCAGCTTCGAGGCGGCGTTGTTACGTGAGGGTCTGGAGGTGCGGCACCTGGCTCGGAAGACCAACGTGCCGATGTACCGCACGTCGATCGCCTGCGAACCGGCCGGTCCCTTTTCCGGTCCGCTGGTCGTCTCGATGCGACCGTACAAGCCCTCCGACGTAGTGCGAGCCGTGGAAATCACCTCGCAATACCCCCGCGTCCACGGCTCACCGATCCACATCGGCCTGCCTCATCTCCTGGGCATCGACGACCTGTCCGATCCCGACTACGGCGACCGGGTCCCTGTCGAGGAGAGCGAACTCCCGGTCTTCTGGGCCTGTGGCGTCACCCCGCAAGCTGTGCTCGAGTCCGCTCGGGTCCCCTTCGCCATCACCCACGCCCCCGGCTGCATGTTCCTTACCGACACCTCCAACGACGAGCTAGCGGCCGGCTGATCCCGGTAGCGCTTTGCGGGGCTGGCTTTTTTGTTCCGCACGTTTGAGTCCCGGCAACCGCATCGGTAGGATGCGGAGCACTTTCAGGAGACTCGGAAGCGAGTCCGTGTTTGGAAACTGTTGAGGAGAGTGAAGTCCATGTGGGACCGAAACGATCAGAATCGCAGCGGGCCGGACTTCAGTCGTCGCGACTTTCTGAAGGGATCGGCTGCAGCGGCTACCGCCACGGCGGTGGCCACGCAGGGTCCCGAGGAAGCTGCGGCCGCGAACCTGAAGACCAACGTCTTCGCCGCGGCCGCTACCAGCGTGACGCTGAACGTCAATGGCAAGAATCACACCGTCAAGGTCGAGCCGCGGGTGACGCTGCTGCACGTCCTGCGGAACACTCTGAACCTGACCGGTTGCAAGGAGGTTGACGAGCGGTCTGCCGACGGCGCCGACACGGTGATGATCGACGGCAAGGCCGTCCTGGCCGGCAGCCGGCTGGCGATCGAATGCGAGGGCAAGGAGATTCGTACTGTCGAATCTCTGCGGCAGGGCGAGAAAGTCGACGCGGTCGTCGCCGGATTCGTCAAGCACGACGCGATGCAGTGTGGGTTCTGCACTCCTGGCTTCGTGGTCGCCACCCGAGTCTTCCTCGATCACAACCCCAAGGCGTCTCTGGGTGACATCCAGAAGGGCTTGGGCGGCAACATCTGCCGCTGCGGCACGTACCAGGGCATCACGGCCTGTGCCCTGGAAATCTCAACGGGGGGGAAGTGAACCATGGCAGAACGCAAAGTTGCCTGGAAAGCACGTAAGGACAACTCCCTGATCGGGAGTGACATCACGCGGATCGATGGCGTCGAAAAAGCCTCGGGCCACGCCAAGTACGCCGCCGACATCAACACCCCCGGCACGCTGTTCGCCCGGCTGTTGACGTTCAAGGGCGGGGCCGCGACCGTGAAGACTCTCGACACGGCCGATGCCGAAAAGACTCCCGGCGTCCGCGCCGTGCACGTCTTCAACGGAGTCGGCAAGGAAGTCCGCTGGGACGGCACGATCGTCGCCGCGGTGGCCGCCGACACGCCCGAGCAGGCCGAGGACGGTGTGCGGGCGATCAAGGTCACCTACGAGGCGAAGCCGCACTGGGTCGACGAGGAAGACCTGGGGGGTGCCACCACCGCCAAGCGGACCAAGCCGCTCGGTGACAACCAGAAGGGCGAGGTGGCCGCAGCACTGAAGGCCGCCAAGCACGTCCACAAGGGCTACTACGGCATCGCAACCATCACGCACATGTGCATGGAGCCTCATGGCTCGCACTGCGAATGGGACGGTGAGGACAAGCTCAACGTTCACCTCTCGACCCAGAACGTCTCGGGTACCGGCGGCCAGTTCGCCGGCCCGTTGGGCCTGGACGCCAGCAACGTCTCGATCACCTGCAACTACATCGGCGGCGGGTTCGGGTCGAAGTTCGCGGCCGACCAGTGGGGCGTGGCCTGTGCTCAGCTCTCCAAGAAGGCCGGTAAGCCGGTGAGGCTGATGCTCGATCGGGCCACCGAGATGAAGATTGGTGGGACACGTCCCAGCGGCTTCATCGATGTGACGATCGCGGCCGACGCCGAAGGCAACATCACCGTCTGGGACAGCCACCACTGGGGCACCAGCGGCATCGCCGGCAGTACGATCTCACTGGGACAACTCCCCTACTGCTTCGACGGGATCCCCAACCGCAACCGCAAGGCGACGGGGATCTCGACCAACACCGGCCCCAACCGGGCCTGGCGAGCTCCTCCGCACCCGCAACTGTGTGCGGTCACCGCCACGGTCATCGATGACCTGGCGGCGAAGATGGGAGCCAACAGCTACGACATCTTCATGAAGAACCTCGACAAGACGCCCAAGCCGGATGTCTACGCCGAGGAGATGAAGATCGGTGCGAAGCTGATCGACTGGAAAGCCAAGTGGCACGCTCATGGCAAGGGCGGAGGCAAAGGCGCCGTCAAACGCGGTCTGGGCATGGCCCTGCACCGCTGGGGCGGACGAGCGGGAGCCACCACCTGTACCGTCAAGGTGCACCCCGATGGAGCGGTCGAAACCTTCCTGGGCAGCCAGGACCTGGGGACCGGGACCCGGACCGTGATCGCGATCACCCTGGCCGAGACCTTCGGACTGGGCGTGGCCGACGTGAAGGTCAACATCGGGAATAACTCCTATCCCAAGGCCAACCCCTCCGGGGGATCGATCACCGTCGGCGGCGTCTCCGGACCGCTCCGCCGTGCGGGACTCGAAGCGCTGTGGAAGATCTACGACCTGGTCGCCGCCAAGCACAAGGTGCCGGCCGATTCACTCACCGCCAAGGGTGGCAAGATTCTCTCGGCCGGAAAAGCCGTCTGCAGCTGGAAACAGGCCTGTGGACTGCTGGGCCCGATGCCCCTGGAAGTCCAGGGACAGGGACCCAAGAACGACGGCCTGACCTCATCGGGAGTCGCCGGCATCCAGATGGCCGACGTCTCGGTCGATATCGAGACCGGGATCGTCAGGATCAACAAGCTGGTCGCGGTGCAGGACTGCGGCCTGATCATCGACGAGTTGACCGCTCGCAGCCAGGTCTACGGCGGCCTGATCATGGGCATCGCCTACGCACTCTCCGAAGAACGCGTGATGGACAATCGCACCGGGCGGTTCATCAACGCCGACCTCGAGAACTACAAGCTGCCGCGGATCGGTGACATCGGCGAACTGGTCGTCCACATGTACCAGCCTGACAGCGAGTACGAGAGAGGAGTGGTGGGACTGGGTGAACCCCCGGTCATCTCCACCGGGGCCGCGATTTCCAACGCCGTCGCCAACGCGACCGGCGTCCGCGTCCCCGTCCAGCCGCTGACTCCTCAGCGAGTCCTCGAGGCTCTGAAAGGAGGTCAAGCATGAGACCTTTTGAATACGCACGACCGCAGACCGAGAGTGAAACCCTGGATCTGCTGAATGACCACGACGCCAATACGGCCGTGTTGGCCGGAGGCACCGACCTGATCTCGCTGCTGCAGGACGACCTGCAGGAGCCCCAACGCGTCGTCGACATCAAGCAGGTCGAATCGATGCACGGTGTCACCCAGGACGGTGGCGGGGTCCGAATCGGTGCCTTGACCACGCTCGAGGAGATCGCCGCGAGTCCGCTGCTGGAGAACTACCGGTCGCTGGTTGATGTCGTCGATGGCGTCCGGGCGATCCAGATCCAACAGATGGGCACGCTCGGTGGAGATCTCTGCCACCAGCCCAACTGCTGGTTCTATCGCAACGGCTACGGGCTGCTGGCACTCGAAGACGGAGAATCTCTGGTCGCCGAGGGCGACAACCGCTACCACGCCATCCTGGGCAACCAGGGGCCTGCCAAGTTTGTCAGCGCCGCGAGATTCGCTCCGGCTCTGATCGCCTGGGGCGCCGACGTGAGGGTGATTGGGCCCGAGCCTGATGCCAGCGAGTGGTTGCCGCTTGAGCACTTCTTTGTGACTCCCAATGTCGAGAGCCAGGGCGTCTCGATCCTCAAGCCCGGCCAGTTGATCTCCCACGTCCGCCTGCCGGCGGCCGAAGAGCGGATCAGCTCGACCTACGAGGTGCTGCAGATGGAAGGGCTCGACTGGCCCCTGGCCGCCGCGGCGGTCACCATCGACCTCGATCGAGGCGTCGTGCGGGAAGCGAGCATCGTGATGGGGCACGTGGCCCCGATGCCCTGGGTCGCTCATGAAGCCGCCCAGAGCCTGATCGGCCAGAGTGTCGATGAAGTCTCCGCCACGCGGGCCGGCGAAATCGCCGTCCAGGCTGCGACTCCACTCAGGGATAACGGCTACAAGGTGCAACTGGCCAAGACGGCTGTCAAACGAGCGGTGCTCGCGGCGGCCGATATGCTGGAAGGAGCTCTGTAAACCATGACCGACATGACCGAAGAACTCAGCGTTCTCGACAACACGGCGACCCGGTGCCAACAGCTCCTCTCCAAGGGGCTCTACACAAACGCCGGCATGCCGCCCGGTGAAAAGGCAACCGGAGACGGTCACTTCTGGTGCGGCAAGACCCAGACGATCTACGGACCCGATGACCGGCTCTGTGACGCGGAACACTGCACCGATGCCGCCCGCAGCTGTTACGAGGCCACCTAGGTCCGATTCGACAGGACGACTCTGACCGCCGAAATCGCAACACCCCGCCTGGCCCCCTCAATGGGCTCGGCGGGGTGTTTTTCGACGCAGGATGCGAATTCCCCGGCATCACGTTGACGAGGTCGGCAACCCGTGAGAGAATCGGGGATCAACTGACCACCCATCTGCCTGAAAACGGCGATCTGGAGGATCTCGGACATGCGTCAACTCAGCCTGGCTCTCGCACTCGTCTTCGTATTCGCCACCAGCGGACAGGCCGCCAACATCTCCGGCGAATACCTCGAAGCACGTACGTGCGCCGTCTACACCGGACCCTGCTTCGCCAACGCCGAAATGGGCCTCGCCGGCAAGGAAGCTCTGATGGCCTGGAAGATCGACACCGGCGAGTGGAAGGGTGTCCGCGTCGACGGCCTGGGCGCCGCGGTGATCGTCACGGCCGAGAACACGATTGGCTACGACGGGATCTTCCCGCTGCGAGCCGGCAAGATGAACGCCGTGATCCTGATCGACTCGAAGGCGACTCCCGAGCAGTACGCGGCCCTGGTCGACTTCGTCAAGGACACCGCCAAGACCTACACCAAGAACGTGGTCAAGATCCGGCGGGTTCCGATCGAGCTCAAGAACAACCACCTGACCAAGCAGGCCAGGTTCACCGCCGGTAAGATCGCCGAGATCACGACCCGGGCTCTGAAACAGAGTGACTGCATCTGCACCAACGAGGTGGTCTACTACCAGCCGCTGACGAAGGTCGAGAACTTCAGCCCTGCCTTCAGCCTCAAGCTCTCCTACCAGGGCAAGGGACTCAACCGGAGGTTCACCGACTTCGGGACCCGCAGTGCCTTCCTGGCGACCTTCCGTCGCTAGACGCCAGGCACGGCCCGCACCACAGGCGACATTCGGCCCGGCGGCCGGATCTCGCCTGTTGGTCATTTGTCATTCCTCACCGGCCACCAATCGGCCACCAATAAAGGGCGAGCGATGACTGGAGTGCGGTCAGCGTTTACAATGAGAGTCACCCAACCGGATCTGCACACCACCAAGGAGCCTCACGCGATGAAACGCGCCGCGCTTCCCGCCTTGCTCATTCCGACCGCCGTCCTGATCTCATCGGGGATCCTGCTGGCCACCGCCGCCGCGCCCGCACACAAGCTGGGACGCACCAAGGCGGTGCCCAAGGGCGTCGCTGCCAGGATCGGGAGCCTGATCGACCCGGCCGGCTACCAGATCTCCAGCCCCAAGGGACCCGTCTGCACCGTCTGGCTGGTCAAGAACGTTGCGATCCGCGACAAGTTCAAGCCGTCGCTGTCGGTCAAATACCCCTTCACCAACGGTCAACTCGTCGGGCTGCTCCAGGTCCACGGCAAGAACGGATACACCGACTTCCGAGGCCAAGAACTGAAACCGGGTGTCTACACCCTGAGATACGGGCAGCAGCCCGAGGACGGCAACCACGTGGGGACCAGCGAACTGGCCGACTTCCTGCTGGCACTGCCCGCCAAGATCGACCAGGACCCCAAGCCGATCTTCGGGTTCGACGACTTGTCGGCCAAGAGTGCCAAGTCGGCCGGAGCCACCCACCCGGCCATCTTCTCGATGCTGCCCGCCGCCAAGGCCATCAAGACCGCCTCGGTGACCCACGACGATGATCACGATTTCTGGATCCTCAACGTCGCCGCCGCCGCCAGGATCAAGAACAAGGCGGCCAAGGTCAACCTGCGGTTCATCGCGATCGGACGGTCCCCGGAATAGGCTCGTGAGTGCTTCAGCACGAATCCTCCTGACGCTGCTCGCCTGTGGGCTGACTGGGCTCGACTCGGCAGCCGCTGCCCACGTGGCACCGCCGCAGACGACCGCCGCCCAGGCCGGCGGCAAGGCCCAACCGCCGAAGACTCCCTCCGCACCCACGGCCATCAGAAAACGGCTCTTCGCCGGCAAAGTGGTCATGCTCCGCGATGCCCTGAAGCGACGCGGGGTCAAGAGCAACGCCGAATTCGACAAGCTGGTGGTGCTCGAGACGACCGCTGGTGAGCTGATCCCGATCGTGCCCGATTGGAGAGGCCGGGCGTTCTACCAGGACAAACGGCTCAGAAACCGCCCGGTGCACCTGGTCGGCTACCGCCGACGCGGTGTGCCCTACCTCCAGGTCCTGATGGTCTTCACGCTCGATCGACCCGATGCCCTCAGCAAGACCACAGGCAAGACTGGCAAGACCGGAAAGAAAAGCACTCGGCCGAAGCAGAAACCGGTCAGGCACTACTTCGACTACTGGTGCGACATCTGCTCGATCCCGATGTACGAGATCAAGCGATGCGAATGTTGCCAGGGTCCGATCCGGATGAGATTCCAGCCGCGGGGTCTGCCGTCCTACATCACCGTCGAGACCACGGACAAGGATTCGGCGAAGTGACCGAACCCGGCGGACTGCTCAACGAACGAGCCTGGCGCCTGGCCGAGACGATCCGCCTCGAGCTCGACGAACTCCGCGGATCCGAGCGGACGCTCGACAACGGCGCCGTCGTGCTCGATTTCGGAGTCGATGTCCCCGGCGGGCTCGAGGCGGGTCTCGCCCTGGCTCGGCTCTGCCTGGCCGATCGAGGCCGCGTGGCGATGACCGCGGGCAGACTGCCCACCGCCGACTGGCCCTCGATCGAGGTCTCGACCGACGCCCCCGTGGCCGCCTGCCTGGGGAGCCAGTACGCCGGCTGGCAACTGAGCGTCGACGACTACTTCGGGATGGGCTCGGGACCGATGCGGGCCGCCGCCGGTCGCGAACCGCTCTTTGAAGATATCGGCGGAACCGAATCGCCCGGGGTGTGCGTGGGGGTAATCGAGAGTGGCAAGTTGCCCGGCGAGGCGGTGGTGGTGGCCATCTCCGAAAAAACCGGGGTGCCCCCGGATCAGACCCTGTTGGCGGTCGCCCCGACGGCCAGCCAGGCCGGCACCGTCCAGGTTGTGGCCCGCAGCGTCGAGACGGCGCTGCACAAGCTGCACGAGCTCGAATTCGACGTCTCACGAGTCGTCTCGGGCTTCGGCAATGCTCCGCTGCCACCAGTCGCTGCCAACGACCTGGAGGGCATCGGCCGTACCAACGACGCGATTCTCTACGGAGCGACCGTCACGTTGTGGGTCACCGGAGACGACGGGTCCCTGGAGGAAATCGGCCCTCGAGTCCCCTCGTCGGCCTCGAACGCCCACGGACGCCCGTTCCTGGAGATCTTCGCCGACGCCGGAAACGACTTCTACGCCATCGACCCTCACCTGTTCAGCCCGGCGGTGATCCGCTTCATCAATACCGACAGTGGCCACGTGCACAGTTTTGGCGCCGTCGAGTCGGAGATCCTCTGCGAGAGTTTCGGGGTCTGACCCCCCCGACAAAACATCACTTTCACGTCCTGGACACACAGCGTGCGGATCGCCGTCCTCAGTAATCCCGGCAGCTGGTACCTCAAAGACCTCACCCGTGCCGCCACACTCCGCGGGCACGACTGCGTGGGAATTCGTTTCCCGCGGATCTCTGCGTCGCTGGCCACCGGATCCCCCGGATCCCCCGGATCCGTCGACGAAACCGTCGACGACTCCGAGAACGGACTCGACGGTGCCGACGCGGTCATCGTCCGCACGATGCCTCCGGGATCACTCGAACAGGTCGTCTTCCGCATGGACGCCCTGGCCCGCCTCGAACAACTCGGCGTCACCGTGCTCAATTCCCCCCGCGCCATCGAATGCGCCGTCGACAAGTATCTCTCGACAGCACGACTGCAGTCGGCCGGTCTGCCCGTGCCGCCGACGGTGGTTTGCGAGAGTTCCGAGACGGCGTTGGAGGCCTTCGAATTGCTCGGCGGAGACGTGGTGGTCAAGCCGATCTTCGGGTCCGAGGGCCGAGGGATCGTGCGGGTCAGTGATCCCGAGTTGGCCCTGAGGACCTTCCGCACGCTCGAACGAGTCGACTCGGTGCTGTACCTGCAGTCCTTCATCGATCACGGCGGCTACGACGACCGGGTGCTATTGCTCGACGGTGAGTTGATCGGGGGCATGAGGCGATGGTCTCGAGAGGACTTTCGGACCAACATCTCACAACAGGGCCAGGCCCAGGCGTGGACTCCGGCCGAAGAGGACATCGAGTTGGCCCGGGCCGCCGCCGTAGCCACCGGCACCTGCCTGGCCGGGATCGACCTGATCAGCGGGCCCGATGGGTCACGGATGGTGCTCGAGGTCAACGCGGTGCCCGGCTGGCGGGCCTTGGCCCGAGTCAACTCGATCGATGTCGCCGACCGGCTGATGGCCTTTATCGAGTCCCACGCCGGCGGTCACGCTCGGGCGACCGGTTGAGTACCTCGAGATGAGGCCGGACCGCGCCGGCGAGCTGCTCGCGGCTCGAAAACGGCACGTAGACCATTCGCATCACGAACCCGTAGGCCTGGCCCACCCGGTAGTCGGGGACAAACCACTGGAAGTCCCAGGCCGGGTTGGTCTGGCCACCGCCGGTCGGTGACTGGGCCATCCAGATCCGGTCTCGCGCCCGGAAGACCTGCGCCAGGGACATCCCGTGGCTGACCCCGTAGTACCACGGTGCGCGGTAGACAAACGGCGAGGGATGATTGACCAGCGTCAGCGGAAACCCCTCGACCACCTTCGGCAACCGGGCCCCCGCCGGCGGATGGGTGCTGGCGACTCCGTGAGCAGGCGACAGCCAACGAATCCAGTCACTGCCCTGCTTGGCCTCGACACGTCGGCCGCGGAAATGGATCGCCTTGTCCTTGGGACTGTCGATGTAACTGGCCCAGAACAGCCCGATGTAGCCCTGGCGAAACGTCCTGGCCCGTGGAATGCACTCGAAGGTGTATTCCAGCGAACCATCCTCGAGCAGCTGGTAGCGACCACAACTCTCCAGCTTCCAGTTCTTCGTCGGTGGCTGGTACAGTTCGACGGTCCTGCGATCGACGATTCGCAGCTCAAGGGGCGAGACCCTGGGCTCGAACTTTTCAGCCGAGACCGCCAGCGTGCCGTCGTGGATGTGCTCGTAATTCAAACCCGCGTAGGGGGCTCGGAAGATGTTGGCGGGGCGCTTCTTGTGAGTCAGTTGAGCGACGCCGTTGTAGCCGGCACGGTGATTGGCAAGCAACGGGCCGCCGGTGACCGCGTTGTTGTCGACGATCACCGCGGTCACGTCACCAGCCTGCAACACGACGTGGTGTACAGAGCTCTTGCGGTAGACGACACGTGGGTTGGTCAGGCTGGTGACTCCGGGAGCCGCGTGGGGATGAGCGGCCAGCAGCAGTCCATTGCAGGGGATCAGCGTGATCAGTGAGATCAGCGACACGGCCAGGCCGCGTGTCCGAGGTCGACTCATGGCATGCTTGGTCATAGATTTCCTCCGCCCTCATTCTCGTCTTCGGCATCCTACTCACTGCCCCACACCCGGCCAAGCGGGTCGATTCCCTCACCGCACCCAATGCGTTAGTCTCGGTCTGCCACCCCGGATCCGCCAGCTCAGAGCACTCGATGGAACTCACTCATCTCACCACAGCGCTGTCGCGTGAGATGCCCGAGGTGCTGCGCTGGGGGGGTGCGTTGGCCCGGCAGATCCGCGGCTTCAACATCTCGCTGCCCGGCAAGACCTCCGGCAGCCACCTGACCGACGCTCTGACCCTCGCCGACATCGGTGTCCAGGAGATCCTGGTCGGAGCCCTGCGGGATCGGGATCCGCTATTCCGGCAGGCGAGGATCGAGGCGGAGGAGGAGAACGGTGACCTGGACCTCTTCGCCGAGGACGCCCCCTGGACGATCGCGCTGGACCCGATCGATGGCACCAGGCAATACCGTGACCAGACCGGCGACGGCTACGCCGTGATGCTCTCGCTGCGAACACGCGACACGCTGCACTACTCGCTGGTCTACCTGCCCGAGATGGGTGAGTCGGGCACGTGGGTGGAAGCGATCGCTGACACGATCCGCTGCGGGCCGGACAATACCCTGACACCGGCTCGAACAGCCCTCGATGCGATCGAACCGGTCGATCCCGACAGCAGGCCCGATTCGAATCGGATCTACCTGATCGGCTTCCAGGAACACGACGCCGCTCGAGCCGAGGATGTGACCGCCACGGGTCTCCAGGGAGTCGCACCCGATGACATGCCCGGCAGCATCTATCCTCTGCTGGCCGACGGTCGCTTCGGCGGTTCGCTGATCCACTCGCCCAACATCTACGACTTCCCGGTCTCGTTGCAGATCGCCCGGATCCTGGGCGGCGATGCGGTCTGGGTTCACGATGGACGGAGCGTAGATTTTGACGACTTGTGGATGGACCAGCGAGCCGACATGCTGCGGCTGCCGGGCATCGTCGCCTGCAGCGCCAACCACCAGACGCTCGAGACCCTGGTCGAACTGGCCCGGGACTGGAGCCGTGAGCGATACGCCGACTGAGGCCCACTCGGGGGGACAGCTGAGTTGTGATGCCCGAGCAATTCGACATCCGAGGCGGTGACGAACAGGCGGTGGCCAGGGCGGTCACCCGTGCGGCCGAAGCGATCGCAAACGGCGACCTCGTCGCCGTGCCCGACGAAGCCGGCTATCAACTGCTCGCGTCGATCTGCAATCCCGATGCCACCGACCGGCTGCTGCAAGCAACGCTGCCTCGCGATCCACTCGATCCACTCGATCCGCTCGATCCGCTCGATCCGCTCGATCCGCTCGATCCTATCGTCCTGGGCACCGATGCCCTCAGCCTGCTGCAGCTGATCGAGGACCCACCGGGTCCGGGGAAGCTGACCTTGAGGCTGGCTCGTCGCTGCTGGCCGGCTCCAGTCGTCCTGGAACTCAACCCTCAAGCCACCGCTCCGGATCGCTGGAGTCCCGCGTTCTGGGAGCGGGTCACCCAGCGGCAGCGGCTGGGAGTCCGGGTCCCGGCTCACGAGGTGCCACGGGGACTGCTCGACCTGGCCGACTCGCCCTTGCTGGCCCGACCGCTGCCGGTGACCGATGCCGGTGAGGTCGTCGTCGGCTGCACCGAATCCGCCTCGGTCATGCTCCAGGCCGGACCCTCGCGTTATGCCGGAGGTGACACCAGAATCCGGGTCGACGGGCAGGAGTGGGAGATCACTCGCGAGGGTGCGGTGGGGGCGGCGACGGTGGCTCGGATGGCCTGCCGCGTCGTGGTGTTTGTCTGTACCGGAAACACCTGCCGGTCTCCGATGGCAGAAGCCTTGTTTCGCAAATTGGCGGCTCAACGGTTACAATGCCCGGACGAGGAACTGGTGGACCGAGGTCTGTTGGTGGGTTCGGCCGGAGTCGGCACCTACGGAGGGAGCTCGATCAGCCCGGAAGCGGCCGAGAGTCTCAGGGAAAGGGGTATCGAATCCGCTTCGCACGTCAGCCAGCCACTGACCGCCGAGTTGGCGGTCCAGGCCGATCACCTGGTGGCGATGACGCGAGGACACCGCGATTCGATCCTCAATACTTGGCCCGACGCCGCAGCCCGGGTCCGGCTGCTCAACCCCAACGGAACTGATATCGACGACCCGATTGGAGGGTCGTCGGACGTCTACGCGGCCTGTTGCCGGGAAATCGAAACTCACCTCGAAGCTCTGATCGACGAGTTGTTTGCTCCTGGAGGCTGAGGGGCCACCACCACGACCCTGTCCATTTCTTGACCCGAACTTCTCGACACAACAACCATGAAGATCGCCGTTGCCAGCGACCACCGCGGTTTCACCGTCAAGGGCATGGTGCTTGCGCTCTTGAGTGAACTCGGACACGACGGCCTCGACCGCGGCCCCGATTCCAGCGAAAGCGTCGACTACCCCGACTTCGCGGCGGAAGTCGCGAGCGCCGTCGCCGAGGGGACTGCCGATCGAGGGATCCTGATCTGTGGGACCGGGATGGGGATGTGCATTGTCGCCAACAAGTTCGCCGGAGTGCGTGCGGCCAACTGCCACGATGACCTGACGGCGGAAATGAGCCGGCGGCACAACGACTCGAACGTGCTGTGCCTCTCGGCCGACCTGCTCGGAGATCGACTGGTCAACCGCATGATCGAGATCTGGCTCGAGACGGAATTCGAGGGAGGACGACATGCTCGGCGGGTCGACAAGATCGCCGAACACGAGCCTCAACAGCAGTCGGCGCCGGTCTCGGAGTAGCCACCCCGGGTACCCGCCCAACTCGCCCCCTGCCATCGCCTGACAGGAATCTCATTTTCAGTCGAAATGACACCGGCCGGTCACAGACAGGGACGCACACGCGGGCAAAACGGAGTTTGACAACGATGGACCCTGCCAACTTGAAGTTCACGCACAGCCACGAGTGGCTGCGGCTCGACGGACACACCGCGACGGTGGGCATCACCGATTTTGCCGTCGAAGCCCTGACCGACCTGGTTTATGTCGAGCTGCCCGAGATGGGGACGGTCCTGGCAGCGGGTGAGATCTTCGGCGAGGTCGAAAGTGTCAAGGCGGTCAGTGATCTCTACGCACCGATCTCAGGTGAGGTGATCGAGATCAACACCTCGTTGCCCGACGATCTTGACGCGCTGAGCGAGGATCCCTTCGGCCGCGGCTGGATGATCAAGTTGGCCGTCACCGATACCTCGGTCGCCGACCACCTCTTCGACGAAGCCGGCTACCGCGATCACTGCAACTCCGCCAGCCACTAGTCTCCCCAACAGTCACCGCCGTTCCGCAAACGAGACAACGCGTGGCTTACCTCTTCAACACCCCCGACGACATCCGCACGATGCTCGAGACGATCGGGGTGGAGTCGATCGAGGAGTTCTTCGCACAGATCCCCGATCACCTGCAGCTGGACCGACCACTCGATCTCCCCGTCGGAATGTCCGAACCGGAACTCGAGACCCACCTCCGCGAATTGGCCGCCGCCAGCCACGGTACCTCCTCGAGGGTCTGCCTGATGGGGGGCGGAGTCTACGACCACTTCATCCCGGCTGCGGTGGACGAGATCGCATCCCGAGGCGAGTTCTACACCGCCTACACTCCGTACCAGGCCGAGGCCAGCCAGGGCAGCCTGCAGGCGTTCTTCGAGTTCCAGTCACTGATCTGCCAGTTGACCGGAATGGATGTCTCCAACGCCAGCCTCTACGAAGGCGGAACCGCCGTCAGCGAGGCGGTGTTCATGGCCATGCGGGCCACCAAACGCCACGATCGAGTCGTGGTACTCGGGTCGCTGCATCCCGAATACCAGCAGATCCTCGAGACCTACCTCGGAGGCCTCGGATGTCAGCTCGACGTGATCGCCACGCCCGAGGGCGCGGCAGACGTCCAGGTCGTTCGCGACTCGCTCGATTCGGAAACCAGCTGCCTGGTCATCCAGCAGCCCAACGTGTTTGGTGCACTCGAGGAGCTCGAATCGCTCTGCCAGGCGGCTCACGATGTCGGCGCCCTGGCCATCGCCAGCTTCGACCCGATCAGCCTGGGACTGCTCAAGTCACCGGCCGTCTGCGGTGCCGACATCGCGGTGGCCGAGGGCCAGTCGCTGGGGATTCCTGCTCAATACGGAGGCCCCTTCCTGGGTATCCTCGCCTGCCGGCACAAGCACGTGCGACAGATGCCCGGCCGCCTGATTGGACAGACCGTCGACCAGCACGGCCGCCGCTGCTTCGTACTCAACCTCCAGGCCCGCGAACAGCACATCCGCCGCGAGAAGGCGACCTCTAACATCTGCACCAACCAGGGCCTGCTGGCACTCAGGGCCACCGTCTACCTCGCTCTGCTCGGACGACAGGGACTCCGCGACGTCTCCGAACTCTGCTGCCGAAAGGCTCACTACGCCGCCGAGAGGCTCGGAGAGTTGCCCGGACTGGAACTGATGTTCTCGCGGCCGTTCTTCAAGGAGTTCACCCTGAGATACCACGGGGACGCGACGGAACTGATCGACCGGGCCGCCACCGCCGGCTTCGACCTCGGACCCGCACTGGGACGCTTCCCCCGACTCCGCGAATCACTCGGTGAGGCCGCCGACCAGGCACTGCTGGTCGCCGTGACCGAGCAGCGGACACGCCAGGAAATCGATCGACTCGTCGAGTCGCTCGCCGCAACACCCGCCACCTCAGACACTCCACAGACTCTCGGTAAACCCGCCTGAATCCCATGCGCAATACGCTCGCTACCGAACTGCTCTTCGACCTCTCGCAACCGGGCCGACGAGCCGCCTGCTACCCCGACTCGGACGTCCCCGAGCGACCGATCGACGAGTTGATCCCCGCGGCTCACCGCCTGCAGGGTGAGGGACCCGAGCTGCCCGAGTTGACCGAACCGGACGTGATCCGCCACTACCTCAACCTCTCGACACTCAACATGTCGGTCGACACCCACTTCTATCCGCTGGGCAGTTGTACGATGAAGTACAACCCCAAGCGGCACGAACGGCTCGCGCGACTGCCCGGCCTCGTCGACCTGCACCCCTACCAGAGGACCTGCGACCAGCAGGGCATGCTGCGGCTGCTGCACGACATGCAGGAGATGCTTGCCGAGATCGCCGGGCTGCCGGCGGTGTCACTGCAACCGGCCGCCGGGGCCCAGGGCGAACTGGCCTCGCTGCTGGTCGCATCGGCCTGGTTCCGCTCGCGGCAGGAATCTCGCACTCGAGTCATCTTCCCCTCGAGTGCCCACGGCACCAACCCCGCCAGCGCGGCGATCGCCGGGTTCGAATGCGTGCAGCTGAATAACAGCCCCGGCGGACTCGTCGACCTCGATGAACTCACCGGACAACTCGACGAGCGGACCGCGGTGTTCATGATCACCAACCCCAATACGCTGGGGCTGTTCGAGACTCAGATCGAGGCGATCGCCGAGCGGGTGCACGACGCGGGAGGACTGGTCTACATCGACGGGGCCAACATGAACGCGATCATGGGCGTCACGCGGCCCGGCGACTTCGGCGGCGACATGATGCACTACAACGTCCACAAGACCTTCACCGGCCCGCACGGAGCCGGCGGGCCCGGAGCCGGCCCGATCGCGGTCCGCGAGGATCTTGCCGAATTCCTCCCCGGACCGATCGTCACCCGCACCACCGACGACCTCGGTCAGCCCCAATTCGAACTCGACACCCCCGCCCGCTCGATCGGTCGGGTTCGCAGCCACTTCGGCAACGTGGGGATCCTGCTGCGAGGCTACTGCTACCTCAGAACGCTCGGCCGGGACGGAGTCCGCCAGGCCGCTCGGCACGCGGTGCTCAACGCCAACTACCTCAAGACTCTGCTCGCCGACGTGCTCCCCGTTCCGTATGGGGAGCACTGCATGCACGAGTTTGTCGCTTCGGCCTCGGACCTGAAGCAACAGCGCGGTATCACGGCCATGGACATCGCCAAGCGATTGCTCGACTTCGGCTTCCACGCTCCGACCATCTACTTCCCGCTGGTGGTCCCCGAGGCGATGATGATCGAACCCACCGAAACCGAATCGAAGGCCACGCTCGATGCCTTCGCGGCGACTCTGCACGAGATCGCCGGAGAGGATCCCGAGTTTCTTCGCCAGGCACCACACGCAACACCCGTCAGTCGCCCCGACGATGTTCGGGCCGCCCGCCAACCGGTGCTCTCCTGGTCGCCGGATGACGACGTCGACGCCTGATGAACCTCTCGGACCTCTTGAACCGCTCGAACATGGACTGCCGAATCGTCGAAGTCGGGACGGCCCACACCGGTCCGTGGAACATGGCCTGCGATGAGTGGCTGCTCGAATCGGCCCTGCGGACCGGACAGGCCACAGTGCGTGTCTACGCCTGGTCCCGACCCACAGTCTCACTGGGCTACTTTCAGCAACCCGATTCTCTCGACGACAGCCCGCTCGTGGAAGGTCTCGATCGAGTCCATCGGCTCTCCGGCGGTGGAGCCATAGTGCATCACTTCGAATGGACCTACTCGTGCGTGGTCCCTCCCCAAGACACCCGCAACAGCCGCGGACTTCCGCTCTACGCTCGGATCCACCAGGCGCTCGTCGATCAGATCTCCGCATGCTCGGGTCAGGAGATTCCGGAGTTGGGACTCAGGGGCCACGTGGCTCAGCACGACCAGCCCGCACTCTGCTTCGCTCGCGCCGCCAAAGAAGACGTGATCTGCAAAGGCCACAAGGTGCTCGGCAGTGCACAACGAAGACGCAGAGGTGCCATCCTCCAACACGGCAGCCTGCTGCTGCACCAATCGCCTCATGCCCTCGAATTCCCCGGCCTGCTCGACCTGGTCGCCGGTTTGACCCTGCCGGAGGACTTTCCCGAGACGATGGCCCGGGCGATTTCCGAGTCGCTACAGTGGCAGGCCGCCCTGGAACCACTCAGCGAGTCCGAGCGGACCGAGATCGAAGGACTCGCCGCCGGGAACCAGGCAGGTCTGCGGACTCGGTCCGGATCGTAGGGACTCGTGTTTTGCGGTGTGCCCAAAAGTGAAGACATGGGGCCAAATTCGTTGACATTTTTCGACGATCCCAGTACCGTGCAAATGCGAGACTTATCCTATCTTTCCCCGCGAAATCTCCACGTCTCCAGGCCGTCCCGTCTTCTGATGAGTTCGCCTGGTGCGGACCTCTCCTGATGGACCGCCGCGACGCGTGACCGGGTTGTTTTATTGTCAGCTTCATTAGCGATTCCTAACACGGGCCTCGGAACAAGCGGATCACGGACGAATTTCAGATGATGGGCGGAGCCTGAAACTGACAAGCCTTCGGTCGGGCATACGGGCGGAGTACGGTTGGGATGCTGCGAGCTGAGTTGAAAGCCGTCGGGGGACGGCACGACGGCAAGTTGATCCCGCTGGAAGTGGATCGCAAGTTCCTGATCGGTCGCGAGCAGGACTGCCACTTGCGTCCTAACAGCGAGTCGGTCAGCCGCCACCACTGCTGCTTTACTCTCGATGCGTTCTGCCTGAGGGTACGAGACCTCGGCAGTACCAATGGGACACTGGTCAACGGCGAACCCATCACCGGCCAACTCCAGCTCAACCAAGGAGACCGCGTCGTGGTCGGCCCGCTGGAATTCGAAGTGATGCTCTCCGAATCTGACACCGAAGCCGCTGAACCGGTAGCCTCCGAATCCGGCGAGCCGGCCGAGGCGAGCGAGCCGACCGAGGCGGCCGCATCGGACGAGGTGCTCCAAGACGACGCGCTCGAGGAACCCGCATCGGGCGACACGATGATCGACTTGCCCGCCGATGCGATCGGGCAGATCGATTCGGCCGGCAACACCGCCATGCTCTCCGACGACACGACCGTGATCCCCAACGAGCAGCAGCAGCAGTTGCAGCAGCAGCAGTTGCAGCAGCAGCAGTTGCAGCAACAGCAGTTGCAGCAGCAACTGGCGATGCAACAGCAGATGGCCATGCAACAACAGCAACAGCAGCAGCAGCAATTGGCCATGCAGCAGCAAATGGCCATGCAACAGCAGATGCCGTTTCTCCCGCAACCCGGCGTGATGCCCGGCATGATGCCTCCCGGATTCGTACCCGCAGCGCCTCAGGCGCCGGCGCAGGACCCCACGGCACCCCCCGCCGAAGCCCTCGATGTCACCCTGCCCGATCCGGCCACCACCGGAGCCAAGGACCCCGAGCCGGTCGTCAAGTCCGAAGGTGAAGGCAAGGGCGAAGAATCCTCGGGCCAGGAGGACACCCCCTCGAACGTGGCCGAAGACATCATCAAGCAATACATGCACCGCCGACCGTCGACCGGATCGTAACTCCCCCGCCGGACCGACTCACCGGGGCCAACCGCTCCCCTCGACCCGCTTCGGCCGCTGGCCACACGAACCTGGAAAGTCCACCGTGAACGACTCGAACGAACAGCAGCGCCGCTACCGGGAATTTCTCGACCTGATCCCGTTGACCATCGAAATCGCCGGCCTGCCACGAAGCGAAACGGGTCGCTACTACACCGAAGATCAGCTCGAAAGCCGACTGATCACTCTGCGACATGCCTACCGGTTTTCACGGCAGGTCGCGCGTGAGTGCATCCAGAAGTAGTCGCCTTGGCCGGGCCGACACGAGCCCGCCGCGACTCTCGGAACGCTGCAACCGGCATGACCTGCCGAAACCGGCAACGTCCTACCTCTGCTACAGGCGCGAAACCGCCCGGCCGGCTGCAGTCCAACGCGGAAGGCGACCGATCCCAACCAAGGTGACCGTGCCCCCTGCGGTCACCCCCGGGCTACGATCCCGCAGCCGTCTCGCATCACTGGACACCGCACCCATGACGAACTCAGATCATACGCCACAGGAAACCCACCGCGTCGATCCGAAGCACGAGCTGTCCGAGCGACGTGGACGTAAGAAGGTCGAACGCCGCCGACACATCGATCCGACCACCTGCGAGCGTGACTACGATCACGAGGAGATCGAGTTCATGACGGCGATGGACGACTACAAGCGTCGCAGCGGTCGGCAGTTCCCGACCTGGAGCGAGGTACTGGAAGTGATGCGGAGCCTCGGCTACCGCAAGGTGGCGGCCCCGTGTGAGATCGAGCTCTAGGCCGGGGCATCTCGACCGAACGTCATGATCGTGATGTCGTCGTTCTGGTCTCGACCATCGGCCCACTCCCTCACGTCGCCCAGCAGCGCGCGGCCGAGTTGATCGGCCTGCCGCGGTCCGGCCAGCAGGAAGTTTCGCATCCGCTCGAGCGTGTAGAGTTCACCGGCCGGGTTCATCGCTTCGTCGACCCCGTCGGTGAAGATCACGAAGATCTCACCCTCGGCAATCGGACGTTCGACCACCTCGAACGGGTAGTCTTCCATCACCCCGATCGGCAACCCGACGGTCTCGGAGTCGAACTCCTCGATCGATCCCGCGGGGGTCAGGATCATCGGAGACATGTGACCGCCGTTGACCAGCGTCAGGTGATGAGCCACCGGGTCGATGATCGCCAGCACGAAGGTCACGAACCGGCCTTCGACCGCATTGGCACACATGTGGTTGTTGATCGCCGCCACAGCCTGCTCGATCGATGTCGCAAAGGCCATGGTGGTTTGCACGCAGCTGGCGATCCGCGACATGATCAGGGCACCGGGGACCCCCTTCCCCGCCACGTCTCCAAAGGCCAGGCAGATCCTGCCATCCTCCAGCAGCAGCGCGTCGTAGTAGTCGCCGCCGACGGCCTGGGCGGCATCGTAGGAGGCGAAGAACGAGTATCCATCGGCCTCGGGCAGCTGCTGCGGCAACAACGCCTCCTGCACCCCCCGAGCAATCTCGAGCTCGCCATCCTGCTTCTGCTTCTCCATGAACAAAGACATCAGCCGAGCCGACTCGTAACTCAGGGCCGCCTGCCCGGCGACGGCCTGCAGGAGTTCGAGATCATCGCTGTTGAACTGGTTGAGCGGGTTCTGGGTATCGAGGTTGATGACTCCGGCCACCTCGCCGTCGACCCCAAGCATCGGCACGCACATCATCGATCGAATCGAGAGATTCGAGATCGACTCGCTGGCATCGAACTGGGAATCGCTCGAGGCATCGGCCGAGAGTAACCCGGCCTTGTCCTCGATCACCTTGTTGACGATGGTGCGGCTGAGAGTCACCGTTGCGTCGTCGGATTCGCGGCGGTGCTTCATCGCCCGAGGAACCAGCTCGCCGCTCTCGGCGTCCTGTAACAGCACGCAGCCCCGGTCGGCCTGGTTGAAGATCGCGAACAGCGTGTCGAGCACCTTGGGCAACATCGACTCGACATCCACCGATCCGGCCAGCGCACGGCTGATCTCCAACACCCCCTTCAGCTTCTGTTCGGGCCGCACATCCAACGTCCCAAAGCCCGTACCGCTCTCGACCTGACTCATGATCGTGGCTTCGTCGTCGTCGGCGAGCGAGACCCCCACCATCGTGGTCCCCATGTCACTCGTGACCGCGGCCTGCTCCAGAACCTCGCCTTGCTCGAACCGCATCAACACGGGCCCGAGCTTGATGCGGTCCTGGGCCTCGAGGGGTGTCGCTGACGCGATCTTCTGACCGTTGACCGATGTCCCGTTTCCGCTGCCAAGATCCTCGATCAGGTAGCGACCGTCCTTGATGAAGACACGAGCATGCCGGCGGGACACCGCGCTCGATTCCAACTGCACGCCACAGTCGGGATGACGTCCGATCAGGATCTCGTCACCATCGAGTGGATAAGGGACCGCCTGCCCTCCCTGAAGCAGCACCAGCACAGCCATCGTCGGCCAACTCCTTGCTCGAGCATCCTCGCTCAGGACGCTCCACCGAAAATCGTCTCGACATTGCCCCGCAGGACCTGTCGCCCCAGTTCCAGGGCCCGAGTCTCGCTCCAGCCACGTCCCACCACGAAGTCACTCGAGAGCACCCGGGCCAGGATGCCACGGTACATGCGGAACTTCGGCAATGCGAATTCCAGCTTGTACATGTCGCTATAGTAGCCAATCTGCTTGTGACGCGGCACGGCCTGCAAGCGACTTCGGCAATCCACCTCGATGTAGGCCGGGATGTTCGAATACCACCAGTGACCATTGGTCACCACGTTGGGGAAGATCCAGCTGTAACTGACCAGCTCCTGGTTGCTGGTCGAAGACAGTACCGAGATCGGAAAGGTCACTCGGGGAAAGGCATTGAACAAGTCGGCGTACTGTTTCAATGAGGTCCGCTTGTCGAAGAGGTCCTGGCCCTGGTAGACGCCCGCGGGATAGACCTGCCGGTTGACCCCGATCATCAGGTCAAACGGCAGACCGAAGTCCGCACAGGCTTCCGAGAGCGACCAGAACACCATCTGCGACACCGCCGTCGCCTCATCATTGCTCCACTCGGTCTCACCGTCCAACCGCGCCAGGGCCCCGTCCGCGGCGGTTACATCTGGTGCCGTCGGCGTGAAGTCCGGTGGCAGAGAAATTGCGCAGGCCCGGGCGCCTCGCGACGCGAAATGCTCGAACAGCTGACCCAGGCCTGACTTCAGCGAGGCCGAATCCGAAATCGCCGTTCCGGTGGCCTGCTCGAACCGATCGCGAGTCGACTGCCGAGCGAGCTGAAACACCAGGTCATCGGTTCTCAGACACGGCACATAAAGACTGGTGTCAAACCCCTCCAGCGGATCGTCGAAGTCGTTGGTCAGGTAGACCTGCTCGAGACCGCTGTGACGCAGTACTGTCTCTTCCCAGTCGTCAGCCGACATCGCCTTGAGTGCCGCGTCGTAGACCGATTCCCAGTTGTCCGAACCGATCCGCTCCCCCTCGAACCCGAAGAACTCGCGACACATCTCCACCAGCCAACTGACCTGGACGGTGTTGTCGAGCTGATCGAGGAAGGGAGCCAGGCGGGCGACCAGTTCACGAGGCTCCAGCCCGGGCTCCTCGATCCGCTCACGAGCCAGCCCCGCCGAATGGGCCAACTCGGTGTAATAGTGATACCCAAGTATGTCGGCCAGCGTCTCCGACGCCGCGGCGTGCGGGTTGATGTGCGTGTGCGGGTCGATCAGCGGGATCTGCTCGAGTTCATCGAACAGCCTGCGCTCGAGTTGTTCGCTCATGAAGACTCTCGTCCTACGCCGGCTCGAAACTGGTCATCGCTGACACCGAGCAGCTTAGCGTCCGCGTGGCCTGCTGAGGAGGATCACGCAGACGGTCGGTCACCAAAAACGACGACCGCCAACGTATGTCGTCGTGGCGGTCGCCGCAGAGATCCCGATGCCCGAAACACACTCTACGGGCTGAAGGCCTTGACGAGCTTGGCGTCCTTACCGTTCCAGAGCCGCACGATTCCGTCTTCGCCACCAGCCACCACGAAGGACTCATCGCGACTCGAGGCGGCCGCGTACATGAAATCTGTGCCGCCGCTGAAACTGCGGTAATTCTGACCGTTCCCGGTCTTGTGATACCGGACCGCCTTGTCTCCACCACAACTGATCACGTTCTCGCCGATCCCGACGAATCGCAACGAGGTGACCTGCTTGGAGTAGCCACCGATCGTTCGCCGCTGTTCACCGGTGTCGACGTTCCAGACCTTGATCACGTTGTCGGCCCCGGCACTGGCGATCGACGTGTTATCGGCCTTCCAGCTCACATCGAGCACGTGGTGCGTGTGGCCCTCGAAGCTGCGGATGTGCTTGCCACTGGCGACATCGAAGATCTTGACAAACTTGTCGGCGGCCCCGGAGAGCAGCTTGGTTCCGTCCCGAGAGAACTCGGCACCGAAGACCGTATCACTGTGGGCGTCCTTGAACTCCTTGACCAGGCTCTTCTTGGCAACGTCCCAGATCATCAGCTCCCCGCTCCGCGACGGGTCTCCGCCACCGGTGACCAGCAGTTTGCCGTCGTAGCTGAAGTCGACCGAGAGCACGCGGCTGACGAAGGGTGATTCGCTGAGGTCCAGCGGCTTGTCGGCCTTGGGTCCGAGTTGACCGGCGAGCGACCAGCGGGGGGAAATGTCCCAGGTGGCGGCCAGCTTGTCTGCGCTTCCCGAGAGCACCAGGCCCGAGGGTGAAATCGACAGCGAGGTAATCGCCCCGGTGTGCCCGGCAATCATCTCGACCGCCTTCCCTGCCGCGGCGTACCAGACGTGGATCCTCTGGTCGGCTCCCCCGGTCAGCAACAGCTTCCCATCCGGAGAAAAGGCGACGACGCTGATCGGCTTTTCAGCCGTCTTGATCGCCGCGGTGGCCTTGGTCACGTCGGCATCCACGGTCTTCTGCCTGGCATCCTTGGCGGCCTTGTCGGCGTTGGCAGTCTTGAGCGTGGCCTGAGCATCGCTGGTGGCCTTGTCGGCGAGTTTCTGCGTCCGATCGGCCGAGGTCTGGGCATCGGTCGTCTTCTTCAACTCGGCCTTCTGCTTGGCCGTTTCCTTCTCGGTATCGTCCTTGGCCTTCTTGGTCGTGGTGTTCTTGGTCAAAGCGGTCTTGCTGGTGGCATCGGCCTTGGTCTTGGCTTCCGCGGCGGTCTTGGCAGCGGTGGCGGCGTCGGTCGACTTCTTGTTGGCCGCATCCGAGACCTTCTTGGCATCGGTGGCCGCCTTGGCCGCATCTGTGGCCGCCTTGTCGGCCTTCGTCTTCGCCTCGGTCGCGGTCTTCACCGCCGCGGCCGTCTTCTTCTTGGCCTCCTCGGCCGCCTTCTTCTTGGCCGCATCATCTCCGGCCGCCTTGATCGCCTCGTCAGCCTTCTTGTCGGCTGCTGTGGCCGTGGTCAGCTTCTTGGCCGCATCAGCAGCCGCCTTCTTGGCCGTTTCGGACGTCTTGGCCGAATCGGTCGACTTCTTGGTTTCGGTATTGGCCAGTTTCTTGGCATCATCGGCGACCTTCTTCAGGTCCGTCGCCTTCTTGGCGGCGTCCACGGCCGCTTTCTTGGCATCCACGAGTCCCTTGGCGGCTGCGTCGAAGGCCTTGAGGGCCGCGTCGCTCTTGGTCTTGGCGGCGTCGAACTTCGGCTTCTGCTCGGTCACCTTCTTGTCCGCTGCAGTCTTGGCATCCTTGGCCTTCTTGGCCGCTGCGGTGCGGTCCTTGGACGTCTTGTCGGCCGCCTTCTGCTTGCCGTCGGCCACGCCCACCAACTGCTTGTTGACACTCTGCTCCTCGGTCGCCGTCGCCAACGTACGAGTCAGCCCCAGGTCGCCCTTCAACTCGGCCAGCTGCTTGCCGGCCAGGTCATAGAGCCTGGCAAACTTTCCGGCCGCCGCGGCGATCGCTCCACCGTCGGGGCGAACGGCCACGTCGCTGACAGGCGAACCGACGTTGATGCTGCGGACCTGGTTGCCCTTGGTGACGTCGAAGATGCGGACCGTGTTGTCGCCACTGGATGTGGCAATCTGTGTCCCGGCGGGCAGGATCAGAGCCACTCCGGTAACCGGCTTGGTGTGCCCCTTGATCTCCAGCACGGGCTTCTCACCCGCGTCCTTGGCGTCCTTGTCCTTCTTCTTGTCTGCGGCCTTCTTCTTCTTGTCGCCGGCCTTCTTCTCGGCCGGCTTCGGCTTCGCCGTCGTCCAGACCCTCAGCAGGTTGTCGGCCTGCGCCGACACGATCCGGGCGCCATCCTTGGTGAAGGCGACGTCGTTGACCGCGGCGGGAGTCGCCACCTGGCGGACCACGCTGCCGTCGGTGACTTTCCAGACCCGCACGCTCTTGTCCTGGCTGCCCGAGACCAACAGGCTGCCCTCGGCCGCCGCCTTGGCAAACTCGGCCTCGGTCTTCTTGGCCGCCGCGAGTGCCGTCTTGGCCGCATCGACCGCTTTCACGGCCGCCGCGGCCGCGTCGGTTCGTTTCTTCTTCTCCGCGGCAATCGCATCGCCCTCGAGCTTCAGTGCCTTGGGGTCGAAATCCTTGGCTGCCTTTTCGGTGGTCTTCTGTGCGGTCACCGCGGTCGCCAGGGCGGCCTCGGCGGCGGCGGTGCCTGCCGCCAGCCTCGAGGTTTCCGAGGGATGAGGGAAGAAGGCCAGGCCGCTGACTGCTGCGGTGTGTCCCTTGAGTTCCCGGATTACCTTGCCGTCGGCGAGATTGACCAAGCGAATGATGTTGTCGGCGGTGGCCACCGCGGCGGTCTTGCCGTCAGCGCTGATGGCCGTGGCGGTTACGGCCGAGGGACCGGCCAGCTTGGCCACCTGCCTGGCGGGGTCACGCTTCCAGAGCTTCACGACCCGGTAGCCTCCGGTGGCCAGCATGTCACCAGAGGGGCTGAACGACATCGAGTGGACGAAGTCGCGGTGAGTGGCTCCGCCGGGATACATCACCTTGTCCCCGAACTTGATCGCCGCCAGGTTGGGGTCGACCAGAGTCGCGACCTTTTCGCCGAGTCTCGTGTCATAGATCGTGACCTGGTTGGCTCGACCGGCCGCGGCGAAGCGGTTCCAGGGCGAGATGGCGACACTGTAGATGGCTCGGGCCGAATCGGGCAGCGGAGCGAACTGCAGCATCTGCTTGCGGCCACCGGTGCCTCCGGTGGCTCCTTCCAGGATCCACTGCCGCAGCAGTCCCAGTTCCCTGGGCGTGAACGCCTTGGCGTCCTGGTTGTTGGGCAGTGGCGGCATGTGCGGCTTCTTCTGCCGCGAAGCCACCAGGTACAGCAGGCTCTTGTCCGGCTGCTTGGCGACGATCGAGGTGCCTCGCTTGCCACCCTTGAGGAGGTCATTGACCTCTTCGAGCACCAACTTGCTCTCGTTGATCGCCACGTTGTGACAGGCAATGCAGTTCTGCTCGATCGCCGGGTAGACGTCTTTCAGGAAATCGACCGGCCGGCCCAGCTTGACCGCTTCGGGCTTGATCGCCGTCGACTTGGCCGCGGACTTCTTGGCCTTCTCGTCGGCCGCCGAGGCGACCAGCAACGATGCGGCCAACAGGACTCCGCTGGCGGAGAGCAGGTAGGTGGTCAACGGACGACTGAGCAACAAACGCATGGCAATGCCCCCGAAATCGGCTTGCTGGGATTCGTGTTGAATCGTGTTGAAAAGAACGTATCTGAACAGGGATCTACTTGGAGACCTTGATCGTAATCGGCAGATCCACGAGTGCTTCGCGGCCGTCGAACTGCATCTTGGCCCTCACGACCATATTGGCCAACGCGCCCTCTGTGGCCTTGGGTCCGGCGGAGATCGAGAGCACACCCTCGGTCTTGTCGGCGGCGATGGTCACCGCGGGGGCCTTCACGTCGGCGATACCCGGTGGCAATGGCAGGGTCAGGGTCAGCGGACCGGTGAAACCGTTGGTCCGCGTGACGGTGACCTTGACGACCAGCTTGGCACCTCGCTTCAGAGCCCCACCTCCGGGCACCGCGGCCTTCAGAGTGGCCGGGTTTTCCCGAATGCTGATGATGATCGGCGTCGACGGCGGGAAGGCGGTGAGGGGTTTGGCCTTGGCGGCCGCGGTGGCTGCGGTGACTTCCTTGTCGGCGGCGGCCTTGGTGGCCTTGGTGGCCTTGTCCTTGTCGGTGGCCGTCTTGGCGGTTGCGTCGGTCTTGACCTTCGCCGCGGCGGCGACGTCGGAGGCCTTCTTGGTATCAACAGCAGTCTTGTCGGCCTTGACCTTCGCCGCGGTCGCAACCTTGACTGTCTCGGTTCCCTTCTTGGCGAGAACCTGGGCGGCGGTCAGCGTCTTGGCCGCATCGGCGGCGGTCTTGGTGGCCGCATCGCTGGCCTTCTTGGCGTCGACGGCTGCCTTGTCGGCCTTGGTCTTGGCGTCGGTCGCGGTCTTCAATGCCGCCGCCGTCTTCTGCTTGGCCTCCTCGGCCGCCTTCTTCTTGGCCGCATCATCCCCGGCCGCCTTGATCGCTTCGCCGGCCTTCTTGTCGGCCGCCTGAGCGTCGGTCAAGGCCTTGGCCGCATCGACGGCCGTCTTGGCCGCAACGTCACTGGTCTTTTTCGTGTCGGCGGCCGCCTTGTCGGCTTTGGCCTTCGCATCGGTCGCCGCCTTGGCCGCATCGGTCGCCTTCTTGGCGACCGCCTGGGCGGCGGTCAGCTTTTTCGCCACGTCGGCGGCCAGCTTGGCAGCCGCGTCGGAGGCCTTCTTGGTGTCGGTGACCGCCTTGTCGGCCTTGGTCTTGGCCTCGTTGGCCGTCTTCAGCACCGCCGCAGCCGCCTTGGCCACTTCGGTGGCCTTGGTCTGAACCACCTTGGCCCGTGCGACCCGGAACGGGTTGCGGCTGTAGGAGACCTTGCCCTGGCCCCTGATGTACAGGGCGAAGGTGCCGATCGGAGCATTAGCCGGCAGGAAGATTCTCAACAGTTGCGAGTCCTTCCCCTTGGCGATCGGCTTGTTGGCCACCTGCACGTTCTTGGGCTGCCCGACCCATGTCAGCGTCACGGCGTCGTTGAACCCATTCCGCTTGGCCAGCTTGACCGGCACCAGGATCTGCCTCAGCCGGTTCGCATCGACCCGGACCACGCCGTCGGTCTGGACCTGGAAGGGCGCCTTCTCCTTCATCACCGAGACGACCAGCGTGCTGGCGAGTCTTGAGACGGCCGAGTTGTTCTGGGCCCCGTTGATCACGATGGTGCCGACTCGAGCCGGACGGACCAGCGGCTTGGCGGCGGCGACGCGTGCCTTCTTGGCCGCCACGGCGGCGGCCTGGGTCGAGGTGACCTTCGTCTTGGCATCGGTTTCTGCCTTGCGGGCCACGACCAGCTTGGCCTGGGCGGCCTTGAGGGCCGCGTCGGTCTTGTCGAAGGCGGTCTTGGATGCGGCGGTCACCTTGGCGGTGTCAGCGGCCTTCTTGTCGGTGACGACCTTGGCCTTGGCCACATCATCTGTGACCTTCTTGGTATCGACAGCCGTCTTGGCGGTTTTCGTGGCAGCGGTCTTGGCGTCGGCAGCGGCCTTGGCCGCGTCGGTGGCCGCCTTGTCGGCCTTGGTCTTGGCCTCGGTCGCGGTCTTCACCGCCGCGGCCGTCTTCTTCTTGGCCTCCTCGGCCGCCTTCTTCTTGGCCGCATCATCTCCGGCCGCCTTGATCGCCTCATCAGCCTTCTTGTCGGCTGCAGTGGCCGTGGTCAGCGTCTTGGCGGCCCCCTCAGCCGTCTTCTTGGTATCGCCAGCCGCCTTGGTGGTATCGGTCACCTTCTTCTTGGCCACCACGTCTGCAGCGGCGGCGGTATCGAACACTTTCTTGGTGTCGATGGCCTTCTTGTCGGCGGCGACCTTGAGCTTGGCGGCGTCGGTCGAGAGCTTGTTGTCGGCGGCGTACTTCTTCTCGGCTGTGGTCCGCACTTCCTGGGCCTTCTTGGCCGCATCGTCCACCGGCTTGATCGCCGCGGTCGCCTTGGGCACCGCGGCCAGTGCAGCCACAACCGCCTTGGTCGCCGCAAGGGCGGCGGCCACCTTGGCCGGATCGTCGAGGGTGGCCTTGGCCACCAGCCGTATCGAGGTGGTCAACTCCGGAACATCCTCGGTCGCGGTGAAGATCAGCGGAGCACTGTTCTGGCCCACGCCAATCGTGGTCCCGTGGCAGATAATCCCCTTGGGCAACCCCTCGGCGGTGACGTGGATCGCTGCCTTGAAACCGTCGCGGCGGAAGACCAACGCCCGACACAGGAAATTCTCGCCCTTGCGCAGGGCAATGCCGTAGTTCTGAGCGGTGTTGCTGTTGGCTCCGGTGTTCTGGCCCATCGGCAGCACCACGACCCGGAAGTCGCGATCCTCGGGGCGGATCGAGAGCCGGTAGAAGTGGCGGGTCGAGCCGACACCCTGGAAGTTGCGGTCGCGGACCGTGACACGGTACTTGCCGTCGGCGGGTGCCGCGAAGCGGTAGACCGGGTCGTTGGTCGCGGTGTCGAAGTGGTTGGCAAAGAGATTGGTGCCGTTGTCGTCGATGGCGGTCAGCCGCTTGGGAGCGGTTTCCTTGCCCGCCTTGTCCACCTGCACCTGGTCAACGATCAGGTACGGATCGGCCGGTGCGCCGATCCGTTGCGAAAAGACCTCGATCCAGAACACCGTCCCGGCCTTGGTCTCGAACTCGTAAACGTCCTCGTCGCCCCGCTGCTGCAGGACACCGGTGATGTCACCGGGGACCTGGATCTTCTGAGCCTTCGCGGCGGTGTTGTTCGGCTCGGCCTCCACCGCGATCGTGCCGACTCCGAAATAGATCGGGACGGGGTTGGAAGTTCCATTGGCAGCCTTGAAGGTGTACTCGAAGGCGTCCAGCCCGGCGGCAAGCGGGTTGACCCGGTTGCCGATCAGGCTGATGGAAGCGGAATTCTTGGGCACGGGAATCTTCACGACCAGCTTCTGCAATTCGTGACCGGCGACGCGGACTCCCGAGGGCTGGCCACCGGGCAGGTTGCGGCCGAAGAGCGTGAAGCTGCCGGTGGTGCCCGGCACGCCGGCGGCGGGCCGGATGAAATCGATGTGGGGATTGGTGTGAGCGGTCAGCAGGTAGGCGTGCGCCACGCTGCCGGCAAATCGCTCGTCGAAGATCTTCACGAAGTACTCGCCGTCGGCCGGCAGAGTGATATCGGTGATCGGGTCGTTGCCGACCTGGCGGCGAGTAAAGGACAGCAGGCGGACTCGGCCGTTGGCCGTGCTGTAGACCTCGCAGATGGCGTGTAGCGACGAGTCGACGCGGGCGGCCTGGCAATCGATGACGACCCGCTGACCCTTCTTGCCGGTGAACTTCAGGTAGTCGACGTCGGCGGCCCCGTTGATCTGGCCGTAGACGGTCTTGCCCAAGGCAAACTCGTCGGCCTCGGCGAAACTGTTGTTGCCCTCCGACTCACGTACCACCTCGCGGCCCGTGACGGCAAAGGTCATCGGGTTGCTGGAACCAAACAGGCCCGTGATCCGTGCGTCATAAAGCCCCACGGGTACGGTCTTGGCAATCGTGACCACGAAGGTGTTGGCCACCGGAGTCTTCTTGCCGCCGGAATCGGTGGTCTTCTGCACCGCGGTGATGCCCGCGTGCGAGAAGCTCATCGCAGAAACCTCGTCGATGTCCGAACCGGTCACCGTCAACTCGACACTCGTGCCGACCTGTCCGATCGAAGGAGACACCAGCGTCAGTCGGGTGCGAGGCAACTGCGCCCAGGCGGTCGCGGTCGGGCCGAAGACCAAGGCCAGCACGAGTGCCAGCGGGGCTGCGGAGAGAATTGAAGAGAACCTGCCGAACCGTTGCGGGTGACGGGCGGAAGCCATGAGCGTCCCTTCCTGCGGTGTGCTGCGGTGTGGGTCGAATCGATCGGGCGTGGCCGTTGGGCGCGAATCACGCTTGTGTGAGTCGGCCGACGGTGTAGATCGAGGTTGGTAGGTAGACAAGAAACCCGGTCTCTGGCGAAACCGGGTTTCCTTCCATTCGTCTGTTTTCCGGATCCGGTCACCATTCGTGGCACCCCGGATCCGGGGTCTGGACGGAAATCCTCTCGCCGCATCACGGCGGCCGTCTTAGTGGTTGAAGAGGAACTCCTTGGTGTTGATCAGGGCCCAGATGATGTCTTCCCAGGCCACCTTGGGAGCCTTCTCGTGCTTGGCCAGGTGCGCCATGGCGATCTTCATCTCGATCGCCACGGGTTCTCTTGAGTAGACCCAGCGATAGAGTTCCTTGATCTTCTCGGGGTTCGAGCGTTCCTTGTCGGCGGTCAGCTTCGCCGCTCGGCCGTTGGCTCCAGCGATCTTGTTCTGGACTTCGGAGCTATTGAGCAGGTGCAGGCTCTGGGCCAGGTTGGCCTCCTGCGACCGCTCACACTCGCACGCCGTATCGGCCTGCGGCTGTCCGAAGACCTTCAGGAAGTAGGGACCCTTGGAGGGGTCGGGGAGCTGCACGGCTTTTGTGCCGGTGGGCAGTCCGCCGTAGGCCTGCATCGAGCCGGTCACCTGGTGGAAGGCGTCGTAGAGCACCTCGGCGGTGAGCCGCTTGGGGTAGTACCTCGAGAAGTTCTGCTTGTCCTTGAGGTTGTAGTCGTTGGGCAGGGAGCTGAGCTGGTAGGTGTTGGACTGGCAGATCAACCGCACCAGCCCCTTGAGGTCGAACTTGTTGGCGATGAAGTGTTCGGCGAGCCCGTTGAGCAGCACGGGGTTCGACGGCGGGTTGGTCGCCCGCATGTCGTCCTCGGGCTCGACGATCCCTCGATCAAAGAAGTGCTTCCAGTAGCGGTTGACCAGGGCGTGAGCGAAGAACGGGTTGTCCTTGCGGGCCATCCAGTCGGCGAGGTACTGCCGCGGGTCGTGATCGACGGGGATATCCAGCGCGGGGCTGCCCAGGCCGGTCGGCTTGAGAACATCGCCACTGCGGGGGTTCTTGGCCGAAGCGGCACCGGGGTTGTGAACGATCCGCCGGTCACGAGCCGTTCTCACGAACCCCGGCAGAGTGACATTCTTCTTGGTCACGCGGCTGAAGAAGGCCGAGAACCCGTAGTAGTCGTTCTGGCTCCACTTCTCGAACGGGTGGTGATGGCAGCGGGCACACTGGATCCTCAAACCCAGGAACAACTGAGCCGTATCCTCGACCTGCTCGTTGACCTGGTCGACCTCGCGGAACCAGACCACTGCGGGCGACTCGGTCCACTGCCCCGACGCGGCGATGATCTCGCGGACGAACTCATCGTAGGGCTTGTTGCTGTAGAGGCTGTTCCAGATCCAGCGGTAGAAGGCGTAGGTCGACCCGATGTCGTCGTTGCCTCGCTTCTTGTTCCGCAGGACCATGTTCCACTTGTTGGTGAAGTAGTCGGCGTACTCGGGGCTGTCCAGCAGCAGGTCGATCACCTTGTTCCGCTTCTGCGGATCCTTGTCGGCCATGAACTTCGCGACCACCTCGGCGGTCGGCAGGGCTCCGGTCACATCGACATAGACGCGACGCAGGAAGGTGGCGTCATCGGCCACGGGTGAGGCGGGAATGCCCAGCAGCTTGAGTTTCCCGAAGACAGCTGTGTCGATCAGGTTCTTCTCGGCCGGCAGGTTCCCCACGTCGGCCCCCAGCGGGATGGTGGCACGGTAGGTCGAGACCTGGCCCTGGTAGCGAGCCATGATCGCCACCTCGCCGGCCAAATCGAGTGTCTTGATCAGGCCCGTCACGGTCGCCTCGGCCATCTCGGTGTCGTTGGCCTCATACAGAGCCATTCGGGTGACATCCTCGACGGTGCCGTCGCTGTAGGTTGCCAGGGTGGTGATCTGCTGGTCGCTGCCGCGATCCATCACGCGGGTGACGGGATAGCACTTGATGCCGACCACGACCGGGTCGCTGGCCTGGCCTCGGGGCATGCCCTGCTCGACCCAGCGGTAGATCAGCCGGTACTCGTGGCTGTCGACATCCATCCGCTTGCCGCCGCCGTGAGGCGATCGGCCAACGGCCTTCTGCAGCAGCAGGCTGTCGGCCGGTGCCGAGGGAAACACGCGACGTCCGCGGCCTTCCTTGACCAGGAACTCGTAGTCGTCTTCGGGGTAGAAGCCCAGCAGCGAGAGCTTGAAGCCGTTCTGGCCGCTGGCCTTGCCGTGGCAGCCACCGCTGTTGCAACCGAGCTTGGTGAAGATCGGTACGATCTGGTTCTTGAAGTTGATCGGGATCTGCCGGGTCACGCCTTCGACGGTGACCTTCAAGGTCCCCGACTTGCCGTTGGCACCGGTGGCGGTCACCACCGCTTCGCCGTCGGCCGAGGGGGTCACCAAGCCGGTCTCGTCCACGTTCACGATGCCCGCCGGCGCGGCGGTGTACTTGACGATGTGGGTGTGGTCACGCAGTTGACCGGTGGCATAGACGCCGGTGACGTAGAGCTGCTGTCGAGCATCACGCCCGCGGATCGTGATCCCCTTGCCAGTGAGATTCGGCTCGACCTTCAACGAGGTCAGGGCTCCCGGATCTCCCAACCCCTTGGGCTTGGCCGGGACGGCAGCAACCGCCGCCGCCGTCGTCAGGGACATCACGGCCAGTGCCGCAAAAATGACCTGCATCCTGTTCCAGCTTCGACTCATGCGAATGATCCCCTCGTTTTTTTTCGAGCCGACACCGCCCGAGGCGGCGCGTCCCAGTCCATAGTATTGGATTCGTGTCCCGGTCGGGACGATTGTGTCGTTTGGCTTGTCGGATGAGCCACGGTCCCAGGTGGGAGCCTCCCGGGCTGACGCCGGCGGCAGGCGGGTGTGGCGATTGTGTGGCGATTGTGTGGTGGCTGTTTGTGGTGGGCGCAAAAAACAGGTGGGAAAGCGGGCAAACCGCTCTATGCATGATACGCAGGACCACTCCCGGAGTGCAACAATCCTTCCATGGCAGACAACATATCAATATTGACCAAAATGTCAATTAGTGTCCTGAGGGACCGGCAATTCGGTGGAATCGGTCGGCGGATTTCGGCCGCCGGACTCGAGACGACTCGAGACTTCTCGAAAAGACTCGAGGGAGTTCCTCATTGGAACCTCCTCCCCGGTGCCCTAGAATGGACACACGCACCCAGGAGGGGCCTCCACCCTCCCAAGGTGAACACCGGTTCCGGGGACGGAGCTGAGCGGTGCTGAGTCATCAACCAGACCTCCTGTCCGGATTGGTCGCGCGAGGAGAGTCCCCCGCCGCCGACTGAGACACGTTTTTTTACTGCTGTCCTGTATAAAGGTAGATCGGCACAACTTGACCGCTGACCCCAGTCGAGAGTGATTCGAGTGGGTTTGCTGTGGGGTGTGACCGGCATGAGCCGACCGTCGACCTGCAACGGCGACGGATGATTCGAGAGCAACCGATGAGCAACTTCTCCCCTGACGGGACCGACGAGCTAGCTTTCAACACGATCGACGAGGCGGTCGACGCGTTACGCCGCGGCCTGATGGTGATCGTGGTCGACGCGGCCGAGCGCGAGAACGAAGGCGATTTCATCTGTGCGGCCGAGTCGATCACGGCCGAGCAGGTCGACTTCATGCTGCGTCACGGCAGTGGAGTGCTCTGCGTGCCGATGTCCGAGGAGGTTGCCGAGCGGCTGCAGTTGTCTCCGCTGGCCGACACCCACGGACCCGGTCCCCAGACTTCCACCAATTTTCTGACTCCGCTGGACCACGTCTCAGCCGGCACCGGAGTCAGCGCGGCCAACCGGGCGACGACCATTCGCGCGATTGCTTCGGCCGAGAGTCGGCCCAAGGACTTCGTCCGCTGGGGCCACACCAGCATGTTGCAGGCCAAGGCCGGAGGGGTACTCAGACGGGCCGGCCACACCGAGGCGACTGTCGACCTGGTCCAGATGGCCGGCGGCCAACCGGTCGGCTGCCTGATCGAGATCCTCTCGCAGCACGGCGACGGCATGGCCGACGGAGACGAGTTGCGTCAGATCGCCGCCGAGTTCGGACTGCCGATCATCTCGATCGAAGACCTGATCCGGCACCGGCGGATGCGGGAACAGCTGATCACTCGTGAGGTCGAAGTTCCGATCGTGACCCGCTTCGGGCCCACCCGGGTGATCGCCTACTCGGTCGACCACGAGGACCAGCAGCCGATGGCGATCGTCTGGGGACAACTCTCCTCGGCCAAAGCCCCCCTGGTCCGCATGCACTCCTCGTGCTTCACCGGCGACGTGCTCGAATCGCTCCGCTGCGACTGCGGCGACCAGCTGCACCTGGCGATGGAGGCGATCGGCAAGGAAGGCGTGGGTGCGGTGATCTACCTGCCTCAGGAGGGCCGAGGGATCGGGCTGGTCGCCAAGCTCAAGGCCTACCAACTGCAGGACCAGGGCTACGACACGGTCGAGGCCAACCACAAGCTGGGCTTCAAGGCCGATATGCGGGACTACATGATCGGGCTGCAGATCCTCAAGGACCTCGGGCTCTCACAGATCCGGCTGCTGACCAACAACCCCAACAAGGCCGACGCCTTCCCGGCCTGGGACCTGACGGTCCTGGAGCAGGTTCCGATCGTGGCACCTCCGGAGGCCCACCGGGCCGGGTACCTGGCCACCAAGCGAGAAAAACTCGGACACACCATCCCCGAATCGGCCATCGGAGATCCACTCGACACTCAGCAGCTGGGCACCAACGAGTCCCCTCGGCACAGCTTGCAACCTGATCGGTGAGCACTATACTTGCGGTTTCCCGCTCTCGGTGAGCGGGCAGGCGGTGAACTCTCGCGACTGCTGGAGCACGATGATGGGCCAGAAATGTGCCATTTGTGGCAAGTCGCCCCAGGTCGGTAACCGCGTCTCGCAACGGGGCAAGGCCAAGTACCTGGGTGGCAACGGCCGCAAGACGACCGGAATCTCCAAACGCCGCTTCAGACCGAACCTGCAGAAGATCCGCATCCAGCTGGGTGGCGGAACCGCCACACGACGGGTGTGCACCAAGTGCATCCGCAGTGGCCTGGTCCAGAAGGCCGTGGTCCGCAAGGCGTTCACCGAGCCCGAAGCGACGACCAGCTGAGCCCGGCCGACGCTGCTCTCATGTCCGATTCGCATTCCGACCATTCGTCAGCCTCCCGCCTGACCCGCGACGACGTGCTGCGGGTCGCGCGACTGGCACGACTGACTCTGACCGAGTCGGAGATCGAGGCGTTCACCGGGCAGCTGGCCCAGGTACTCGACTACGTCGGGATTCTCGACGAAGCCGACACCGAGGGAGTCGAGCCTCTGGCGGGCGGATCCGAGCGAACCGATGTGCTCCGCGAGGACCTGCCGTCGGAGTCGCTGACCCGATCCCAGGCACTCTCGGGGGCACCTCGCCACGACGGGTCGTTCTTCCTGGTGCCCCCCGTGCTGGACACCTCGGCCGAGTGACCCACCAGGAGATCTCATGACCGCCTGCCGCGAAACCGCTGCGGTGCTGCTCGAGCAACTCGCCGGTGGCCAAGCGACTTCGCTGGAGTTGACCGAGTCGTGCCTGGCAGAGATTGCTGCTCACGACGAGTCGATCGGAGCCTTCCTCCACGTCGCGGCCGACGCGGCCCTTGTGTCGGCCGAGTCGATCGATCGGCGACGTGCCGCCGGGGAGCCTCTGGGTCGGCTGGCCGGCCTGCCCGTGGCACTCAAGGATGTGCTGGTCACTTCCGACCAGCCCACCACCTGTGCCAGCCGCATGCTCGAGGGCTGGAACCCGCCCTACGACGCTCACACCGTCGAGCGACTCCGGCAAGCCGACGCGGTGCTGATCGGCAAGACGAACATGGACGAGTTCGCGATGGGGTCCACGACCGAGAACTCGGCGGTGGGCCCCACCCGCACCCCCTGGCGACTCGACTGCGTCGCCGGAGGCTCCAGTGGCGGCTCGGCAGCGGCCGTCGCCGCTGGCTTTGCCCCCCTGGCTGTGGGCAGCGACACCGGCGGCTCGATCCGCCAACCCGCCTCCTGCTGCGGAGTCGTCGGTCTGAAGCCGACCTACGGTCGAGTCAGTCGCTACGGGCTGGTGGCCTACGCCAGTTCGCTGGACCAGGTCGGACCCTTCGCCCGCGATGTCGCCTCGGCCGCACTGCTGCTGGAAGTGCTCGCCGGTCACGACTCCCGAGACGGGACCTGTGTCGAACTGCCCGTCCCCGGCTACAGCGAACGACTCGACGAGCCGCTGGAGGGTCTGCGGATCGGGATCTGCCCGGAACACTTCGCCCGGGGGCTCGACGGGGAGGTCCGCGAGACGATCGAGCGGGCCCTGGACGTGTACCGCGGACTGGGAGCGGTGATCCGGGAGATCGAACTGAAACACGCGAAGTTCGCCGTGGCCTGCTACTACCTGGTGGCACCCTCGGAAGCCAGCAGCAACCTCGCCCGCTACGACGGGATCCACTACGGCCGCCGGGTCGACGACTACGACGGGCTGGTCCAGATGTACTCGGACAGCCGCGGGGCCGCCTTCGGCAGCGAAGTCAAACGCCGGATCATGCTCGGCACCTACGCACTCTCGGCCGGCTACTACGACGCCTACTATCTCAAGGCACAAAAGGTCCGGCGATTGATCGCAGAGGACTACTCCCGGGCGTTCGCATCCGTGGACGTGATCGCCTCGCCGGTCGCACCCACCCCGGCGGTTCCGCTGGGCCAGCTGACCGGCGACCCGCTGGAGATGTACCTGGCCGACATCTACACCATCAGCGCCAACCTGGCGGGGATCCCGGGCATCTCGATCCCCGCCGGGTTCAGCAGTGATGGACGACCCATCGGGCTGCAGCTGCTGGGGAATGCGTTCGCCGAGGAACAGCTGCTGCGGGCCGCCGCCATGCACGAGCGGGAAACTCAGTGGCACCAGGCGATCCCGGACCTCGACCGAGACGCCCCCTCATGACGTCTGCGGGGATCATCATCGGCCTGGAAGTCCACGTCCAGCTGCAGACTCGGACCAAGATCTTCTGCGGCTGTCTGAACCGCTTCAATCCCGATGAGCCCAACGTGCAGACCTGCCCGGTCTGTCTCGGACTGCCCGGGGCCCTGCCCGTGATGAATCGGCTCGCACTGGAACTCTCACTCCAGGCCGGCCTGGCACTCGAGGGCTCGATCGCCGGCTTCACCAAGTGGGACCGCAAGCAGTACTACTACCCCGACCTGCCCAAGGCCTACCAGATCAGCCAGTACGACCTGCCGTTGTGCCAGGGTGGACACCTGGATGTCGAGGTCGAACAGCAGGACGGGGAAATCGAGACCCGCACGATTCGGCTGATCCGGGTGCACCTGGAAGAGGACGCGGGGAAGAACCTGCACGACGAGACCGGCGGCGGAGGCGAGAGCCGCGTGGATCTGAACCGCGCCGGCACACCGCTCCTGGAAATCGTCTCCGAACCCGACATCCGCTCGGCAACCGAAGCCTACCGCTTCCTCGAAGAACTCCGGCTGCTGATGGTCTACCTCGGAATCTCCGACTGCAACATGCAGGAAGGCAGCCTCCGCTGCGATGCCAACATCAACCTCGAATTGACCAACCCCGCAGGCGAAGCCGTCCGCACTCCCATCGTCGAAGTCAAGAACCTCAACAGCTTCCGAGGTGTCGAAGCGGCACTCACCTACGAGATCACTCGGCAGCAGAAGGAATTCGACGAATTCGACGGGGTCTACCCCGACGACTCGAAGCAGACCCGAGGCTGGGACGCCGACCGGGGCGTGACCTTCGCACAACGCGGCAAGGAAGACGCCTCGGACTACCGCTACTTCCCCGACCCCGACCTGCTGCCGGTGACGTTCACTGACGAGTACATCGCCGGGCTGCGCGACGGACTGTGCGAACCGCCGGCACAACGCCGACGGAGATTCGTGCAACAGCTGGGACTCTCGGATTACGACGCCGCGGTGCTGATCGACCAGGGACCCCAAACGGCCGATTACTTCGAATCCGTGGCCATGCAGTGTTCTGACGCCAAGCGGGCGGCCAACTGGGTCACGCAGGATGTGCTCAGAGAACTCAATGAGCGGGACCAGGCGATCGTCGACTTTGCCGTTGATGCAGACGGGCTGGCCACGCTGATCAGTTTGATCACCTCCCAGGAGCTGACGACTCGCAGCGCACGTGAGGTGTTTGCTGTGCTGGTCGAGGGCGGTGGAGGCGAGGGAACTGTCGCGGAGCGAATCGATCGGATCGTGCAGCAGCGGGGGCTGGCCGCCGTGGCCGACACCGCCCAACTCGATCAGCTGATCGATACGGTCATCGCCGGGAACCAGCAGGCGGCCGAGGATTTTCGGGTCGGCAAGGACGCGGCGATCGGGAGACTGATCGGTGAGGTGATGCGTGAGGCGGGGGGAGCGGATCCGCAGAAGGTCCGCGAAGCGTTGATCGCGAAACTGAGGTCGTAGGCCGGGCGACTCGATGAGTGAAGAGGATCGAAGCCGCTGGGACCGGAAGTACTTGCAGGCTCGAGCCGCCGAAACGCTCGAGGCCGACCAGTGGCTGGTCGATGCCATAAAGGACATCCCGCCGGGCCGATCACTCGAGCTGGCCTGCGGCCTGGGCGAGAATGCTGTCTGGATGGCGACACGCGGCTGGCAGGTCGATGCGGTCGACGTTTCAGTCCACGCACTGGCAGTCGCCTCGCAACTGGCCAGTCGACACCGGGTCACACCCCGACTGATCGCCGCCGACCTGGACCGCTTCCTGCCTCTGCCGGAGGCTTATGACCTGATCGTTGTCTTCCGGTTCCTCGACCGCGACCGCCTGCCCGGGGTGATCACCCGCGGCCTGGCACCCGGCGGGCTACTGGTCTACGAGACCTTCGGGCCCGGACAGTGCGATCGACACGACAACCACCTCAAGAACCCCGACTTCGTCCTGGCCCCCGGAGAACTGCGGTCGCTCTACAACGAACTCGAGTTGGTTCGATACGAGGAGGTCGAATTGCCCGACCGCTGTGTCGGCCGGCTCGTTGCCCGACGCCCGTAGGTCAGGCTGTGCCTGACACACCCCCCCCATCGCCATCCCCATCGCCCCCCCCATCCCCATCCCCACCCTCATCAAAGTCCCCAGCCTTCAGCCGTCGCCAGTACTCGTCGAGGTCCCGCTTGACGCCTCCGGAGAGCAGCAGTACGCCGAGGATGTTGGGGACGGCCATGCCCATGATCATCAGGTCGCCGAGTTCCAGGATATTCGTGGCCGAGACGATCGACCCCAGGAAGACGAACGCCAGGAAGATGATCCGGTAGGACATCGAGGCGCCGTCGCCGAAGAGGTAGGCCCAGCAGCGTTCTCCGTAGTACGACCAGGAGATCATCGTCGAAAAGGCAAACATGATCACGGCGGCCGAGAGCACGTATTCGAAGTAGGGGATCGCGGCACTCATCGCCCGCGACGTCAACTGCGCCCCCTGCTCCTTCTTGATGATCTCGGTGTGCTCGGCCATCCTCGTTTCCAGGTCGGCTCCCCCGGCCGCCGCCTGGCTCCTGAGTGTCTCTTCGTACGTGTCGGCGCTGTAGGCTCCGGTGACAATGATCACCAGGGCCGTCATCGTGCAGACGATCACCGTGTCGATGAACGGCTCGAGCAGAGCCACAATGCCCTCGCGGACCGGGAATTCGGTCTTGGCCGCCGAGTGAGCGATGGCGGCTGAACCGATGCCCGCCTCGTTGGAAAACGCCGCCCGCTTGAAGCCCATGATCAGCACGCCCAGGAACCCGCCGTAGGCGGCATCCGAGGAAAAGGCCCCGGTGAAGATCGCGGAGATCGCCGTGGGGACCTGGTCGGCATGCATCACCAGGATCGCCACCGACCCCAACACGTACACTCCGCACATGAACGGCACGATCGTGGCCGCCGTGGCGGCAATCCGCTTGATGCCACCGATGATCACCACGCCGACCACCACGGTCATCACCAGCCCGTAGATCCACGGGTCGGTCTTCAGCACCGGGATCGTCTCCTGGACCGCCGTCAACGACATGCTGACCTGAAACGCATTGCCGCCGGCAAACGAACCACCGATGCACAGGAAGGCGAACGACACGGCCAGGATCGTGCCCAACAGCCCCAGGTTCTTCTCGGCCAGGCCGCGGCTGAGATAGAACATCGCCCCGCCCATCACCCGGCCGTCCTCGCGGACCTCGCGGTACTTCTGGCCCAGAGTGCACTCGACGAACTTCGCCGACATACCCAGGAGTCCCGCCAGAATCATCCAGAAGGTCGCACCGGGACCACCGACGGAAACCGCCACCGCCACTCCGGCAATGTTGCCCAGGCCGACCGTCGCCGACAACGCGGCCGTCAGGGCCTGGAAATGAGACACCTCGCCCACGTCCGACGCCTTGTCGTACTTCCCCGAGGTGACCTTGATCGCGTGAGCGAAGCCGCGGAAATTGATGAAACCCATCCGGAACGTGAAGAACACCGATCCGGCAACCAGCCAAAACACCGCCGCCGGCAGGCTGGCTCCGTCAGGAAGTGGGGTGGGAACCCCACGCCCATCTCTCAGTTCCCACTCCAGTGGGATCGGAAAGAACAGAACGTCGGCGATCCAACCATTGACTGTGCCGAAATAGTCGTTGACGCGAGCCTCGATCTTGCGAAATTCAGACAGCTCGGCAACCGGTTCGGCCGAGGCCCCCGCAGCAGTCTCGGGCTCCGCCGCAGAGACGGTTGAGGTGACGGCGACCAGGGCCATCGCCAGCAACGCACAACTCAGCCAGCCACCCGCCGTAGACCGACATCGGCCTGCCCACTCCCACCCAGCAACTCGCCTCGACATGCGCTCTCCCTCGTCTCGTTCCTGCCGATTCGGCTGCAGACTATACCCCGAACGGCGGTGGCAACCCAACCGGGATTCCGCGGTTCGGCCGTTCGGTATTTTTCGCATTGATTCTTGTCAAAAATAGCCGATGGTCCTAGAATGGCGATTGGACAGGGCGATGGAACCCGGATCGCAGCACACCGGCTCGATCGAGAGACCTCAAGACATGCCAACACATCTGGATCCTCAGGACCGCGAGTGTCTGGACCGGCTGCGTCGCAATGACGGGGCGTCGGTCCAAGATCTCTGCCAGGAATTCGGCGTCACGCCGACGGCGATCCGTCAGCGGCTCTCGAGAATACTCGAATTGGGCTTGGCCACACGCGAGGCCTCACGTCTGGAGGGTCGTGGCCGGCCGCGTCACATCTACCACGTCACACAGCGGGGTCTCAAGGAGCTGGGCAACAACTACGGCGACCTGGCCCGGATCCTCTGGGCCGAGGTGAAGCAGATCGACGACAGCGGGACCAGGCAGCGTGTGATCGACGGTGTCCGCGCCGCCTTGGTCAGTCAGTACTCGTCCCAGGTCGGTTTCGGCTCGACCGCTGAGCGGTTCAAGCGACTGGCGGAGGTGATGACCGAGAGTGGTTTTGACGTCGAGTTGGACGAGCGGAACGGGTTGCCACTGCTCCGCGAGAGGAACTGCCCCTACCCCGAGTTGGCCAGCTGCGATTCCGAAATCTGCAATCTCGAACAGGACGTCTTCTCCGAAGTGCTCGGGACCCCGATCGAGTTGACCTCGTGCTGGCGCGACGGCGAGAGTTGCTGCGAGTTTGAAAGCCGTCCGGAACAATTGCCAGCCGAGCTGGTCCTGCTACAGTAAGCCACTTCCGGGGCGGTTTCGCCGCCCCATCCCGACCCACCCGACCCACTAGGCAGGCACTCACACGACGAGGCCGAGGGACCGATGACCTGGATCGAAGGACGTTTTGAGGAGAACGTGATTGTCTCATCGCTGGAGCAGGCGATGAACTGGGCCAAGGAGTCCAGCATCTGGCCGATGACGTTCGGCCTGGCCTGTTGTGCGATCGAGATGATGGCGACCGGAGCGAGTCGTTACGACCTGGACCGTTTCGGAGCCGGCGCCTTCCGCGCCAGCCCCCGCCAGGCGGACCTGATGATCGTGGCCGGCACGGTGACCTTCAAGATGGCCAGCCGGGTCCGTCGACTTTTCGAACAGATGCCCGACCCCAAGTACGTGATCGCGATGGGAGCCTGCACCGTCGGGGGCGGCCCGTACTTCAAGTGGGGCTACCACGTGGTCAAGGGCGTCGACCTGGTCGTCCCCGTCGACGTCTACGTCCCCGGTTGTCCTCCGCGGCCCGAGGCGTTGCTCGAGGGCGTGATGCGGATCCAGGACAAGATCAAGGGACGCCGCCTCGCCAAGCAATCCGGCTCCGCCGGCCGCTTCCAGAGTGGCGAGAAGGTCAGCGACGAGTTGCCGATCCCGCACCACACCGGCTACGCTACCGACCCCGAGGCCCTTCAAGTCTAACCGGCCGTCCGAGCCCAGAGATTCTTCACGATGACCAGCGTTCTCTCGATCACCGACCTGCACGTGGCCGTCTCCGACGGCCAGACCCCGATCCTGAAGGGGGTCAACCTGGAGATCCGTTCCGGAGAAATCCACGCACTGATGGGTCCCAACGGCTCGGGCAAGAGCACCCTGGCGTACGCGTTGGCCGGACACCCGCTCTACGAAATCACCGGCGGCAGCGCGACGATCGACGGTGAGGACCTGCTGGCGATGGACGCCAATCAGCGGGCCCGTGCCGGCGTCTTCCTGGCCTTCCAGTACCCGGTGACGATCCCCGGCGTGAAGGTCGCCGATTTCATGCGGCACGCCGTCTCGAACATCCGCAACCCGCTTCGCAAGGAGGGGGAGGGGCTGATCCCGATGCGGGAGTTCCGCACCCAACTGCTCGAACAGATGGACGACCTGGGACTCGACCACGAGTTTGCCCGCCGCTACCTCAACGACGGATTCTCCGGCGGCGAGAAGAAGCGGATGGAAATCCTGCAACTGGCGATGCTCAAGCCCGCGTTCGCACTGCTCGACGAGACCGACAGCGGGCTCGACAGCGACGCGGTGCGGGTGGTCAGCGAGGGACTGGCGCGGCTGGTCGGACCCGAAACCGGCGTCCTGATCATCACCCACCACGAACGGCTGCTCGAGTTCAACCGGCCGCACTACACCCACGTGATGCTCGCCGGACGCATCGTCGAAACCGGCGACGCCGACCTGGCTCACGAACTGCACGAGGAGGGCTATACCGCGGTCCGCGGTCGGCATCCCGAGGTGGCTGCCGAGGAACAGGAGCTCGAGGAAGACCTCGGAAAGACTCGGCCGGCCGCAGCCACCACCTGATCACCCTCCAGACCCGCACGACACAAACCGACACAAACCGACACAAACAACTCGAAGAGAGACAAACATGGCCACTGACACCAAGACCCACGTCCCGATCGGCGATTACAAGTACGGGTTCCACGACCCGACCGACGACTACGTCTTCACCAGCCGCAAGGGGATCGACGTCGAGATCGTCGAGCAGATCTCGGCGATCAAGGACGAGCCCGACTGGATGCTGAAGTTTCGGCTGGAGGCATTGGAGATCTTCGAGTCCAAGCCGATGCCTCTCTGGGGCGGCCACCTGGGCGACCTCGACTTCCAGAACATCTTCTACTACGTCCGCGCGTCCGAAGGCCAGGAGAAGAACTGGGAGGACGTGCCCGAGGACATCCGCAAGACCTACGACCGGCTGGGGATTCCCGAGGCCGAGAAGAAGTACCTCGCCGGGGTCAAGGCCCAGTACGAGTCGGAGGTGGTCTACGGCAGTCTCGAGGAAGACCTTGCCAAGCAGGGCGTGATCTTCACCGACACCGACACCGCGGTGAAGGAGCACCCCGACCTGCTGCGGGAGTACTTCGGCAAGCTCATTCCTCCGTCAGACAACAAGTTCGCCGCCTTGAACTCGGCGGTCTGGTCCGGCGGCTCGTTCATCTACGTCCCCCCGGGGGTCGATATCGAGTTCCCGCTGCAGGCTTACTTCCGGATCAACTCCGAGAACATGGGCCAGTTCGAGCGGACGCTGATCATCGTCGACGAAGGGGCCAAAGTGCACTACGTCGAGGGCTGTACGGCACCCACGTGGTCCTCCGAGAGCCTGCACTCGGCGGTGGTCGAGATCGTCGTCAAGCGGGGCGGCCGTTGCCGCTACACGACGATCCAGAACTGGTCCAACAACGTCTACAACCTGGTCACCAAGCGGGCGTTTGCCTACGGCGACGCGTTGATGGAATGGATCGACGGCAACCTCGGCTCGAAGCTGACAATGAAGTATCCGGCGGTGTACCTGATGGAGCCCGGTGCTCGCGGCGAGACGCTCTCGATCGCCTTTGCCTCAGACGGCCAGCACCAGGACGCCGGGGCCAAGATGGTCCACTGTGCCCCACACACCTCCAGCCGGATCGTCTCCAAGAGCATCTCGAAGGCCGGCGGCCGCGCGAGCTACCGCGGGCTGGTCAAGATCAACAACGGCGCCAAGCACTGCAAGAGCAACGTCGTCTGCGACGCCCTGATCCTCGACCCCGACAGCCGCAGCGACACCTACCCCTACATCGAGATCGATGAGGATGACGTGGTGATCGAGCACGAGGCGAGCGTGTCGAAGATCGCCGAGGAGCAGCTGTTCTACCTGATGAGCCGCGGGATGAGCGAGGTCGAAGCCTCCTCGATGATCGTCACCGGCTTCATCGAACCCTTGGTCAAGGAACTGCCGATGGAGTACGCCGTCGAGATGAACCGGTTGATCGAGCTGCAGATGGAGGGGTCCGTCGGCTGATCGCCCCGACGGCACCGGTTCGCAGATTGACCTCATGAATACCACCGCCACCACCTCCACCACCCCACCAGCGGCTCCGACCCCGGCCTCATTCGACGAGGCGGCCTTCGAGGCGTTCCTCGCTTCGCGGGACGAGCCCGACTGGGTCAGCGCCGCTCGCACAAAGGCCTACGCGACCTACCGCGACCTGGTGGCGGTGCCGCTTTGTGAGGAGGAGTGGAAGCGAGTCGAACTGCGGGCGTTTCGTCCGGAACGCTACGCGGTGCCCGACGCCGATTCTGAACCCCCGGCGCTGGCGACGCTGATGCGTGAGCAGGGCGAGTTTGCCGGGGCGGTAATCCACGTCGACGGCACGGCCCGGGATCAGTCGCTCGATACCGAGCTCGCTGCACAGGGTGTGCTCTTCGGTGACCTCGCCGATCTGATCCGCGAGCACCCCGAAGTGCTCAGGCCCCACCTGATGACCCGCGGCGTCCGTCCCGACACCGACCGGTTTTCTGCTTGGCATGCCGCCTTTTGGACCGGCGGTACGGTGCTGTACGTGCCCAAGGGCGTCGAGATCACCACACCGCTGTACAGCCTGATCGGGATGGCCACCGACGGAGGCGCCGACTTCAGCCACACGCTGGTCGTGCTCGAGGACGGGGCCTCCGCCACGCTGCTCGAAGAAACCGCATCCGCCGACCTCGACAGCAGCGGGCTGCACGTGGGTGCCGTCGAACTGTTGCTGGGCCGCGAGGCATCGCTGAGGTATGTCCAACTGCAGAACTGGAACGAGCGGACCTGGCACGTGGCCCACCAGGCCGGCCGCGTCGCGGCTGATGCCCGGCTGCAATGGACCGTCGGCGGACTCGGCAGCCGACTGGCACACATCCACCAGGACGTCTCACTCGACGGACGCGGGGCACACGCGGAAGTCAACGGGCTGAGCTTCGCGACGGGCAAGCAGCGGATGAGCTACTACACTCAGCAGTCGCACCAGGCACCCGATACCACCAGCGACCTGCTCTACCGAAACGTGCTCCGCGACCGGGCCCGGATCGTCTGGCGAGGCATGATCCGGGTCGAAGCAGTGGCCCAGAAGACCGACGGCTACCAACGCAACGACGCATTGATGCTCTCACCCAATGCCCGCATCGATGCGATCCCCGGGCTGGAGATCGAGGCCGACGACGTCCGCTGTACACATGGAGCTACCGCCGGACGGGTCGACGCCGAACAGGTGTTCTACCTGATGTGCCGCGGGCTGAGTGAGTACGAAGCGATGCACATGATCGTCCACGGGTTCTTCCAGGTCGTCTCAGACCGCATCCCCGTCCCGCTGGTCCGAGATACACTCGAACGCGCCGTCGAACGCAAGCTCGGTATCGGAGACTGACGAACAACCATGAACAACCATGAACAACCATGAACAACCATGAATGACATGAA
>Ga0310123_10000249_pt1 | contig 48194 bp, 39 predicted proteins | sample CB6_AW_1057_MG_FD_203505 | JGI IMG/M metagenome (GOLD analysis project Ga0310123, IMG submission 203505) | Marine microbial communities from Western Arctic Ocean, Canada - CB6_AW_1057 | ecosystem: Environmental > Aquatic > Marine > Oceanic | place: Canada: Western Arctic Ocean | collected... | reverse complement strand
TTTTCCGGTATGCCCCGGGGAGCAAGTCCCATTATTATAAGGTCCCATTATTATAAGATAGAAAGCACACCACAACCAACCGAATCGGTAGCAGTTCCAGTGGACCATCACGTACTCCAACCCCGTCCTCCTACCCCCCCACTGGGCCGGGAAGAATATGTGGAACAGGCCTATTTCTTTAGGGTGCTGGGAGATCGCCTGCGGAACGACATGCCCACCCAGGAAATTCTGGAGTCGGTCCGGGAAGAAGTACTGTCCACCACCAAGTTACCCCTGGCTATCGACTTTCTGAGGACTGAATTGCGTCATGAGGGCGTGTTTGGTCCGGCCATGCTTTTGCTGCCCCATTATTTCACGCCATTTCAGGCATACGTCGTGCTGGAGGCTGAAAACGAGCGGGGCCGCTTCGATCTTCGCATCGGGTTGGAAATCCTGCGTCGCGAAGCCGAATATCGGGCCGAGCAACCAATTCCGCAGGGTCTCTTCCTGTATCAATTCGAAACGATTTGTCGAAATCGATTGGGGTACGATCAGGGACTGGTGGCTATGGCCAGCGATCCGGCTTTCGACGACACGTGGCAACAATGGATCCTTACGCTCCGGCGACAGGTCGGAATGGTTGACATCGCCGATCTGATCTACGTGCACAGTCAGGCCTACCAAGACCGGGTTCACTCGCCGTCGGGGGGGTCGAAATTATCGGCCCGGCCCCGTGCGGCCAGGCACGGCACGGACCCCAAACCGGCCCCACCCATCCTGTTCGGGCATCAGGAGGGGCGGATCGCGTTGGCCAACCGTCGCAAAGACCCGCTTTACCTGTTTGCATCGCTGCACCGACAACTTGGTTATCCGGAGATCCCTTGTCCCAAGCCGGTCGACATCCAGCAAGCACTCCTACCTCAACTTGCCCGGCGATTGGAGTTGCTGGAAAAACGCGTGACCTTGATCGAAGACGAGCAACGGGGAGGCTTCGATTTAGCACAATTCTACGGCCCTCCCGAGAGCCCGTAATTGGCGGTGGAGGAACCCATTGGGGTGGGATCATAAATCTTGAAAAACAATGGTAATTGCGGTTCAAATGCCTTTCCCGGCGTGGTAGATTTAGGATAGTATCCTACCGATGTGTTCTTACACATATTAGATGGACCCGCTCGGCTGCGAAATAGTGGTCGATAGCCGGGTTGCACTGTGGACGTATTCTTAAGTCTTGATTCTGATCCGGTTGGATCCGCCTACCCGGACCAACCGCTGGCCACCACGCCCAACGCAACGGTCGCCGACGTGCTACAGCTGCTGCGCGCCCAGAATACCGGGGCCGTGTTGATTTGTGACGAAGACCAGTTGCAGGGTATTTTTACGGAACGGGATGCGCTGAGATTGATGGCTGAAGGTGCCGATCTATCAGAATCGATTTCCAAGGTGATGTCCCGCGAGTTGGTCACGATTTCAGCGACGGAAACAGTAGCTGCAGCGATCGGGAAAATGTCTGCGGGAGGATACCGACACCTTCCGATTGTTGATTCTGCAGGCCAACCCACTGGCGTGGCAGCTGTCCATGGAATTGTGCATTACCTAGTCGACCATTTTCCCGAAACAATTTACAACCTTCCACCTGAACCTCGCGTAACACAATCAGAGCGGGAAGGTGCATAAAAATAGGATGTTTAACAACTGGCATCATCGGTTATTGATGTCGGCAACCTCGCAAGCTTTGGCTCATTAACATGTCAACCGTGATCCGAAAATCTAAAGAGCAACTTGCCGAGGCAACCGTTCGGTTTTGTGGTGATTCTGGTGACGGGATGCAGCTTGCTGGGAACCAGTTCACGAACACATCGGCCCTGGTCGGCAACGACGTGGCCACATTTCCCGATTTTCCCGCCGAGATCCGTGCCCCACGTGGCACACTCGCTGGTGTCAGCGGCTTTCAAGTCCACTTCTCCAGTAGTGAGATTTATACACCAGGGGATGCGGTCGATGCGCTGGTCGCCATGAATCCAGCTGCTCTCGCCACGAACCTGGCTGACCTCCGGAAAGGCGGGATCTTGATTGCCAACCAGGCCACTTTCGACAAGAAAGGGCTCGAACAGGCTGGTTACGATGCAAACCCGCTCGAAGATGGCAGTCTCGACGAATTCCAGTTGCATGCGGTCGACATGACCAAGCTCACCCGCACGGCGGTGGAGGGACTGGGATTGAGCCAAAAAGAGGCCGACCGTTGCCGCAATTTCTTCGCCATGGGACTCGTCTTCTGGCTTTACGATCGTCCGCTCGATCCGACCTTGCGGTTCATCGAAGAAAAATTCGGGAAGCGCCCCGATGTCGGCCAGGCCAATACCCTGGCCCTCAAAGCAGGCTACTACTATGGCGACACGATCGAGGCATCCCAAACGCAATACTATGTCGAAAAAGCGGATCTACCCCCTGGTACCTACCGCAACATCATGGGTAACACTGCCCTCGCTTATGGTCTGATTACGGCGGCCCACCTGAGTGAAAAGCGTCTGTTTTTGGGAGCCTATCCGATCACGCCAGCTAGCGACATTTTGCATGAACTGTCGAAACACAAGCAGTTCAACGTGTTGACTTTTCAGGCAGAGGACGAAATCGCCGCTGCGTGCGCTGCCATTGGCGCGGCCTTTGCCGGTGCAATGGCTGTCACTGCCAGTAGCGGGCCGGGGATCGCGCTGAAGGGCGAATCGCTCGGTCTGGCCGTCATGACCGAATTGCCCATGATCGTGATCCACGTACAACGCGGCGGTCCCTCGACCGGCCTTCCCACCAAGACCGAACAAGCCGACCTGTTTCAAGCCATGTATGGCCGTAACGGCGAATGCCCGATACCAGTGATCGCGGCGAAAAGCCCGACCGATTGCTTCGATGTAGCCCAGGAAGCGTGGCGCATCGCGGTTCGCTTCATGACACCTGTTTTTCTGATGACCGATGGCTACATCGCCAACGGTTCGGAACCGTGGCGGTTACCGGAGATGTCCGAGTTGGAAAAATTCCCCATCCAGCATCCCGAGGCACGTGAAAATGGCGAAACTTTCATGCCCTATCGCCGGAATGAACGACTGGCCCGTCCCTGGGCCATCCCCGGAACACCCGGTTTAGAGCATCGCATCGGTGGACTGGAAAAACAGGACGTGACCGGCAACGTCAGTTACGATCCCCTCAACCACCAACACATGACCGAAACGCGGGCTCAAAAGGTCCAAAATATTGCGGCTGATATCCCCCTACAGGAATTGGATGGGCCAGACCAGGGTCAACTACTGGTGGTCAGCTGGGGAGGAACCTTCGGAGCCTGTGCGACAGCCGTTCATGCCGCCCAGAGCCAAGGCAAGGCCGTATCACACTGCCATCTGCGATATCTTAATCCCTTCCCGCGGAATCTCAGAGAAATCCTCGGCCAATTCGAGCAGTTGCTGATCCCCGAGCTGAATCAGGGCCAACTCAGGTCGATATTGAGGTCGCAATTCCTGATCGATGCCCATGCGTTGAACAAGGTCCAGGGTAAGCCGTTCAGCGTGCGTGAAATTGTGGCAAAGATTGATCAGATATTAAGTTAGTGGTTAACCTGGATAAACAGGCAGTCTCGGAACCGAGGCAATGCGAATATCATCCGTGATCCATCTCGCCTGTTGTTCCAACTTGACGAGAAAGTAAAATACCTCCCATGAGTGTTGACATTCCGCTTCCGGTTCTGAAACCAACTGATTTTGCAAGCGACCAGGATGTGCGTTGGTGTCCTGGCTGTGGCGATTATGCTATCCTCGCCCAAATGAAAAAAATCATGCCCAGCCTGGGCATTCCTCGTGAGAAAATTGTCTTTATCTCCGGCATCGGTTGTTCCAGCCGATTTCCGTACTACATGAACACCTATGGAATACATTCGATCCATGGGCGGGCACCGGCTGTTGCAACAGGGCTGAAAACGTGCCGACCTGACCTCAACGTGTGGGTCATCACTGGTGATGGCGATGGTCTCTCGATTGGTGGTAATCACTTGATGCATGCCATTCGCCGGAATATGGATCTAAATATCATCCTCTTCAACAACCGTATTTATGGGCTCACCAAAGGTCAATACTCACCAACGTCTCCTTTGGGAAAGAAAACCAAAAGTACTCCTATGGGCGCCATCGATAACCCGCTTCACCCCCTCTCGATGGCCATTGGTTGTGAAGCAACCTTCGTCGCCCGAACTATTGATACCAATATCAAACATCTCGGATACGTCCTCAACCGCGCTGCCGATCATCGCGGCACTGCCTTTGTCGAGGTGTACCAAAACTGCAACGTCTTCAATGACGGTGCTTGGGAATACGCCAAAGGCCGGGAAACCAGGGTCGATACTACCCTTGAACTGGCGCACGGCAAGCCGCTGATGTTCGGCAAAAACCACAGCAAAGGGATTCGCCTCAATGGCCTGGAGCCTGAAGTTGTGGAAATGGGCAAAGGGATTACCGAAGATGATCTCCTGTTCCATGACGAAAAAGCATCTGAGCCAAGCCTCGCCTACCTGCTTACCCGCATGCGTCACGAGGATGGATTCCCAGAGCCAATCGGGGTCTTCCGCTGTGTCGATGCACCCCGCTACGATGAAATGGTGAACGAACAGTTTGAGCGGGCTCGCAAAGAACGAGGAGTCGGCGACTTGGAAACGCTCTTTCGGGCGGGTGATACATGGTCGGTTGAATAAAGCCTGTGTCTGTTGACTCCATGGGTGCACTTGTTCAACAACACGGCAAGGCCGTCGTGACAAAGCGTCGTAAAATAAAAATGTAACACAACTCCGCTGGTCGTAAAATGTTGGTCGCCAGCCAAAACGGTTGCACCGCGGGGATACGATCAGCCTGAGCTACTTGAGGTTACCATGCCTAGCTGTCCCTACTGTGGCATCGAAATTATCGAAGGTGTCGACGAATGTGAGCAGTGTGGTCAGACGCTCACCGATCTCAGCCTTCCGATGCCGTCCACCACGGTGGAAGCGGATCTGCTCAGAGACCGGATTGGCGTGCTTGATCCCCAGCAACCTGCCACGATCCATCCAGACACACCGGTCCGTGAAGCCTTGTCGAAAATGTTGCTGGAGCGAATCGGCTGCTTGATGGTCGTCGACCAAGAAAAGCTGATCGGGATTTTTACAGAGCGCGACGCTATTACGAAGCTCAACATCGACGCCAACCAACTTTCCGATCATCCAATCTCGCGCTACATGACGCCCAATCCAGTCGCGATTGGCGTGCGAGATAAAATTGCCTTTGCGCTCCACAAAATGAACGTCGGTGGCTACCGACACCTCCCTATTCTCGACGATCAATCGCTCGTGGGTGTCATCTCTATCCGGGACATCCTCGCCTACCTGACCCGACGGGTCGGTAAACCATAACACCGGCTAACGGGTTGGCCGTTTTCACACCGGTTGGTTCTGTCCAACCCGACCACGGGCATCCGCCGGCAAACTCCTCTTTCACTTGCCACCTTGGCCAGCCCAACCGATAATGCTTACGGTAGTGTTTCTATTTCTGGAAATGACTCGTGGCGCAAACTAGTGAGCAACTTGATTCTCGAATTCGTGTCGTCACGCCGGAAAATATTGCGTTCGAGTACCGTCTGGCTGGTCCCTTCTGGCGGCTACCTGCCTACCTTCTCGACCTTCTGATTCGACTGGCTATCTTTGGGCTCCTGTTCTTCTGCTCATTGTTCATATTCGGTTCTTTGGGGACTTTTGGGGTTGGCATTCTGGTCCTGTTGCTGGGTTGGTTGGTTCTTGCCTGGTTTTACGGCGGGCTATTTGAGACGTTTTGGAATGGACAGACTCCTGGGAAACGGATCATGCAACTGCGGGTGATCTCCCGCGATGGTCGCCCCGTCAGTGGTTTGCAAGCTGTCCTGCGTAACATTCTCAGGGTGGTTGATGCGCTGCCAGCTTACGTCATCGCTGCCGAATTTGTCGTGCCAACATACCTGATTGGTTTAACTAGCGCAGCCTGTAGCAGTCGCTATCAACGACTTGGAGATCTTGTCTGTGGCACGATTGTCATCATCGAAGAACGATCGCGTATGCGTGGCGTAGAACGCCTTGATGAGCCGGAAATTGATGCCGTTGCCGCCCTGATACCCGCTACCTGGGTACCCGATCGCAGTTTGTCGAACGCGCTTTCAAAATATGTCGATCGACGGAAGTTTTTTGGCCCTGCCCGCCGCGCCGAAATTGCCGGCCACGTTGGGAGCCTGTTGGTCAAAAAGTTGGCCTTGCCACCAGAAACCAGCTATGATGCTTTGCTCTGTGCTGCTTACCAGCGTTCGTTCCACAACGAGCTGGGTGACAAAACTTCAACCCGCGACTTGCAACCCAGCCCGTCCGACCGGCTACCCAAGGCAGCACAACCCACTTTGATCTCCGACTCTGGTCACGAACTTGTCCCCTGAACTGAAACCAACAGGTCACCTCTCTGATGAAAGTCGCAGAACTTGTCGAAGATCGCATGCACGACTGGAACAAGTTAGAAGCGTTTTGCAATATGCTCGAAAGCCGCCATCGCACCAAACTTACGGGAGACAATTTAGTTCATTTTGCATCACTCTACCGTGCGGCCTGTGCCGATCTGGCCTTGGCCAATGCTCAGCAACTGCCCGCCAGCATGGTCCGCTACCTGCATCATCTGGTTGGTCGGGCCCACAACCAACTTTACCGTAGCCGCCGGTTTGACTTTTCGGCATGGCGGGTCGAGTTGCTGGAAAATGTCCCCCGAAGACTCTTTCACGATGGCTCGTTACGCCTTGCATTTTTCCTCTTCTGGGGAGGGTTTTGCGCATCGATGTTCCTGGCTTCCAACTGGTCGCCAATCCCGAACTTTGCCGAACGAGTGCTGGGTGAAGAGGCAATCGTGATGTATGACAGGATGTACGACAGCCCGATTAACGCCAGTGGCCAATCGAGCGGCACCGAGTTCGCCATGTTTGGCTTTTATAGTTTGCACAATCCAAGCATTGGATTGCGTTGTTTCGCGATGGGACTTCTGTTTGGCGTGGGCGGTTTGTTCGCCACGCTATTTAACGCGATCGCGCTGGGGAGCACGTTTGGTTACATGACAACCGTCCCGCACGGAGAGAATTTTCTACATTTCGTGACCGCTCACGCCCCATTCGAGATGACGGCTATCGTGCTTTCAGCGGCTGCTGGTATGCGACTCGGTTTCGCCCTGGTCGATACAGGCGGACTCGGTCGCCGCGAGTCCATTGAGTTGGCAGCGCGTGAAGTCATGCCGATCGTAGGTGCATCGCTTATCCTGTTCTTCCTGGCGGCGCTGATTGAAGGCTTTATCTCGCCAGCACCGCTGCCTTACGAATTCAAAGCAGCAGTATGTTCATTTTCGATCCTCCTACTGCTGCTATATTTTGTGATCCTGGGCTACGTAAAACAGGAAACAGCACCGTGAACCCTTGAATCGTTCGGTGGCCTTTGGTCCCTGTAACGAATGCGATCTTCCGCTTTCATGAATTTTGAACATACCGAAATAACGATTCGCGAACGAAACTATCTCGAACTGATGGACCTGGCATTGCAGTTGTTGCGGTTCCACTGCTGGGGTTTGTTGCTCACGCTGGCAGTCGGTGCCATACCCTTGACGCTGGTCAACTTTTGGATCATTCCCGAGATTATCAGCTCCGGTGCCGAGTGGGATACCCTGAATGCGTACAGCTGGCTGTTGGTTCTGCTGATGCTTTGGGAAGCCCCGCTGGCAACAGCACTCATGACACTTTATCTCGGCCAGATTACCTTTACGCGGGTGGTGGATTGGAACCGGCTCTGCCGAGATTACATCGGCAGCCTGCTACAATTGTTGTGGTTCCAGGCCATTTTGCGGTCACTGACTGCCTGCCTGCTGTTGGTCGGACTGATCATTCCACATTTGGCCTGGCCTTATCTTTCCGAGGTCATTTTACTTGAGCGGAATTATTTTGTTTCGTACAAAGGCAAACAGATCACGACCTGGCGTCGAAGTCGCAACCTGCATCGGCACATTCTTGGTGACCTGTTTGCCCGTTGGCTAGGCACAATGGTCACTGGCTGGGTCCTGGTGACGGCTATCCTTTTGGGAATCCAAACCACCGCAGGTGGACTTTTTGGGATTTGGTTTACCTCGTCGACTATTGTGCAATGGTATGTGCCTCTAGCCGGCTGGTTGGTCATCGGGTTTTTTACAATTGTACGATTCCTGGCCTACCTCGACCTGAGGATTCGTCGCGAAGGTTGGGAAGTCGAACTCGTGATGAGGGCCGAAGCGGCACGCCTCGCAAGAGTAGCTGCATGACGACGCGCAACACAACCATGGTGTGGATCACGAAGCACACACTCCGCAAGAGCGTGTTCACAACCCGTACGCTTGCTCACAGGCACTTGCTGATGACCTTGGCGTTCGTTGCGTTTCCGACACCTGGTTTCAGTGCAGACCTTGCCAATCCCGATGTCGCTATCGAGACGGGCAAGTCGGCACTGCGCACGGGATGGAACTATCCCTGGTACAACTCGTCAACAGATAGCCTTGCCCGGATCAATGTACAACCTCCATCCGATAACAAATGGTTGAGTGAGTGGCTCGATTGGGACCTCGATTCGAACTGGTGGACCGACTGGGATATGAGCAATCTGATGTTAACCCTTAGTTGGTTTTTCATTGCCGCGATTCTGGGCGGTGCTGCCTATTTGTTGATTCAAGCATATCTGGGAAACGATCGCCGACAACAATCGGCCAGTGCGACAGGCAACGCCGAGTCAACGGTCTCGACGATCGACCACGCCGCGGTGCTGCCAGCACGACTCCGCAACCCGCACACAGACCTCCTGGCCGAAGCCAAAAGATTCTATCTGGCAGGTAATCTGGTCGAAGCCATTGTTTACTTGTTCAGTTTTCAACTGGTCGAACTCGACAAGCATCAATTGCTGTGGTTGGCCAGGGGAAAAACCAATCGACAATATCTCGCGGAAGTTCATCGCGGCGGTCAGATCGGCAGCCGCCATGAACTGGCCGCAGCGCTGCGCCAAACCATGATTTTGTTCGAGGAAGCCTTTTTTGGAAGCCACGCACCCCGGCAGGAGGATTTCGAAGCCTGCTGGTCCAAAGTGGCAAGATTCCAGACCCTGCTGGCCACCCACAGTGAGGCACCAGCTGCTCCAACCCCTCCGCCCGTAAAACCACAAGGCCCCCAAACTTTGCTAATCGCCCTGACTGCCGGAGCCATTCTCCTGGCTGGCTGCGGAACCAACATTAACACGACCTACGGGCGGAGGAGTGGCGGTGGCGCCGCAAGTGTCAACGGAACAGCCGTCCTGGGAGAAATGTTTAAAAACTCCGGTCACGACGTGCACTCCTGGACTTCTCTCTCGCCATCGCTGTCCGAGGCAGATGTAATCGTGTGGGCGCCTGACGATTTCGATCCCCCTTCGGCCCGGACACAAGCGTGGCTCAATGATTGGCTGCGCACCAGTTGGGACAAAAAGACCCTGATTTACATCGGTCGCGATTTCGACGCCGCCGAAAATTATTGGGCCTTTGCTGAACAAGTCGCACCCATCGATCAAAAGCGGGAAGTTTCCAGGCGACGTACCATCGCAAAAAACCGGCATCTCAAAAAAAGGGCATTTCTCTGCAAGACGGTTGAATGGCCTGGCTGGTTTTCCATCGACACGACAACACCACCACAATCGATTACCACTTTGAGCGGACCTTGGGCCAAGGGAATCAATACTGACAAGATCCAAATCGAGCGTCACAGCCAGCTGATCCCCAAGGAAAACTCGCGGACTTTACTCGCCGACGGCAATGGCTCACCCCTGGTGAGCGAGATTCCTTTTTCAGGGGGCGGTCAACTCGACTGGGAAAAGTGGGATGCAGAAAATGTATCGGATCCATCCCGACTCATCGTTGTTGAAAATGGATCTTTCCTGTTGAATCTTCCGTTGGTCAATCATGAACATCGCAAGCTTGCTGGAAATCTTGTCGCAGAAATCGGCCAGCCCAAAAAACAGGTCGTCTTCTTGCAGTCCCATCCGGGAGGTCCCGAGGTCCACGATTCCGATCCCTCCGAACAACCCCCCAGTGGTTTCGACCTTTTCACCGTCTGGCCACTCAACGGAGTATTGGTCCATTTAGCAGCCCTCGGTTTTGTTTTTGCGTTGGCACGCTGGCCCATTTTTGGCTTGCCACGCCGGCTTCCACCAGCAGCGCTCACCGATTTTGGCCATCACGTCACAGCTCTCGGCGAGTTGATGGCAAAAAAAGGGGATAACGAGCAGGCGCATACCATGCTTAAGAATTACCGCCATACTGTACTTCAAGACGACCGGTGAATTAGACCTTGCCAGCCGATGTGGCAAAGGCAATGTGAACCTTAGGGGTTGCACCACCATGGCTTCTTCGGTCAATGTAAGGAAACTGTAACCACTATCACTGATGACAATCATGAATGATCCCACTGGACAAACGGCAGCTTCAGAAATCAATCTCACCCAAGAGACCACCGGTGATCGCGATTCGCCCTCATCTTCAACGGTGGGTACTCCAACTGAAAATCGAAGAGGCACGATTAAGGCGCTTTTTGATCGCATAACTGCTGAAGTCGACAAGATCTACGTTGGCCAGGACGAATTGGTCTTGTCAACACTCGCGGCGTTGTTTTCTGGCGGGCACGTACTTATTGAAGGCGTACCGGGGCTGGGCAAGACGCTGTTTGTAAAGACGTTAGGAAAAGTCCTTGGCTGCCAGTGTGGTCGTATCCAATTCACCGCAGACTTGATGCCCTCAGATATCACGGGGTCTCTGGTCTTCAACATGAAGACTCAGGAGTTTGATTTCCGCCCGGGACCTGTTTTCACGCAGCTCTTGCTCGCCGATGAAATCAACCGCTCGCCGGCAAAGACGCACGCAGCACTTCTGGAAATCATGCAGGAATACCACGTCACGGTCGAGCGAACCACTCACAAGCTGAACCGCCCATTTCTGGTGCTAGCCACTCAGAATCCCATCGAATCGGAAGGTACCTACAATCTTCCGGAAGCACAGCTCGATCGTTTCATGTTCAAAATCCTGATTGACTACCCCTCCGCTGAAGAAGAAACACGAGTCCTCAAAGAACACAGCTCTCGGTCCGACCTCGATGAACGCCTCGATCGCGAGTTACAAACAGTGTGCAATCCAGCAGAAATCGTCCAGGCCACGCAAGCATGCGGTAACGTCCGTATCGACGATCGGCTGCTGGACTATATTAACCAAATTGTTCGCCTCACCCGGAACTGGCCTCATTTTCACCTTGGTGCCTCGCCCCGCGCAGGAATCGCCCTGGCGCAGGGAAGTCGCACGCTGGCGGCATTCCACGGTCGCGACTACGCGGTACCCGATGACGTGATGGAAATCGCCCTGCCGGCACTTCGCCATCGGGTGATTCTGACGGCTGAAGCAGAAGTCGAAGGACAGTCCGTTGACGAAGTGCTTACCAATATGTTGCGGTCTGTCAAAGTGCCCCGGTTGTAACGCATGGCGCCCCTCTGGTTTTTATTAGCGATTGCGGTATTGCTGCTGCTCGTTGCGTGGCGTCGTGCGATTTACCCTCACCGGCCTCTCATATTGTTACTCTGTGTTCCGGCGCTGCTCTCCATTTGGCTGATTCCGCTACCCTCTCTGTGGCCGTGGCTCATGGCACTGGACATCGTCATCGCGGCCATTGCAGTAGCGGATATGGGCACTCTGGCCCGGATTGGTGCCTTTGGCGTCGAACGTCAGGTCGGGGCAATTGCCTCGCTCGGCAAACCTCACCAGGTCACCCTTTCGATCAGCAACCATGCCTCCCGCGACCAACCGGTTTGGATCCGCGACGGTCTCCCGGATGGGCTACGGGCCGATCCTGATGAGTTTTGTATCGAACTACGACGCCGCAGTCGTTCGACCGTCCGTTACCGGATGTTGGCCAAGCGCCGTGGAGCATTTGCAATAGAGTCCGTGTTCATCCGGGTTTGCAGTCGCGGGAGACTTTGGCAACGCCTGCTCTCGGAGCCGTGCAAATCGGAGGTCAACGTTTATCCTGACATGAAGCAACTGGAAGAATATGCCGTGATGGCACGGACCAATCGACTCAGCCTTTTGGGCATGCGTAGAACTCGTAAAGTTGGTCAGGATAACGAGTTCGAGCGACTGCGGGACTACACTCGAGATGACAACTACCGGCAAATTGATTGGCGGGCCACCGCGCGCAGGCAGAAGCTGATCGTGAAAGATTTCCAGGCAAATCAGAGTCAGCGGTTGGTTTTCCTGGTCGATTGCGGTCGCATGATGACCGGAGAATCGGCTGGCGTAAGTTTACTCGACCATGCCTTGAATGCCATGTTAATGCTCAGTTACGTTGCTTTGCAGCGTGGTGATCAGGTAGGTCTGATGTGCTTTTCGGATCAAATCCATTCTTTTGTGCCGCCAGCCGGAGGGCGGGGGCAAACCAACCGCCTGCTCCACGCTGCTTATGATCGCTTCCCGGAAATGGTCGAGTCGCGGTACGACGAAGCGTTCCTCCACCTCGCCTCCCATGTTCGCAAACGGGCTCTTGTAATCCTCATCACCAATTTGATCGACGCGGTGAACGCGCAGCAGATTCGCCGGCATTTACAAACCCTGGCCGGTCGCCACCTGCCGCTAGGCGTTCTGCTGCGAGATCATGCCCTCTTCGACCCACTTCAACAAGTCGATTGGAACAGCCTGGTTCCCGCAGACGCACCCGCAGCGACCGAACCGGGTATCGAAAAACCATCCTCAAACCCAGGTTTGACCACACTCCAACTCTACACTGCCGCAGCCGCGGCTGACATTCTCACGTGGCGGCATCGTGTGCTCACCGATCTTGAGATGGGTGGTGCTTTGTCACTCGATGTTTTTCCCGAAGAACTTTCCGCTTCGCTGGTCAATCGTTATCTCGATATCAAGGCACGGCACTTGTTGTAGACCTCCAGTTTTTGCCTCCCAAAGAGTGCACCCGCTTCTCACAGGTACCGTCGATGCTGTCCCCCAATCCCGACACAACCCAAGACATCGCCGCCCTGCTAGCCCGTTTTGTGTCCGACCCGGGTTCGCCCCACACTACCGAAGTACAACAAGCACTCTTTCTGACTCGTGAACTCCAAACAGACGCTGCTGAGCTTCAAACTCCGCAAGAACGCCGTCAGCAAGCAGAGTTGGACCGCATGATCCAGAATTCGGGAGATAAAGCGACCTTGATGCAAATGACCGATCAAGCATTTCGCTCCAATCGTGCACGTCGGGCAGCAGACCAGTTGATCCATGTTCTTGATGTTCAAGGTATACCGCGTTTCTTCGACACGTTCGATCGAACCCTCCTGCAAGGTTTTCAATCATTTGGGTCTTATCTTCCGGGCGTCGCGATGCCTTTCGTCAAAGAGAAGATGCAGCACGAAACGGCGAACGTGATCCTACCCGCAGAACCCGAATTACTCCGCGCACATCTGCTCGCCCGGAAAGAAGAAGGCGTACGAATGAACGTCAATCATCTGGGCGAAGCTTTGCTGGGTGAAAAAGAAACGCAACGACGGTTTCAGCATTATCTCCAGGCGCTCCAACGACCGGAAATCGACGTTATTTCGGTCAAGATCTCGACCATCTACTCACAGATCTCTCCGCTTGCGCGCCAGCACACCTTTGAGATACTTTGCGACCGTATGGAATTGCTCTATCGCGCATCGCTGAAGTCAACTTTCGAGCGGCACGATGGGTCCCAGGCGCCAAAATTCGTCTACCTCGATATGGAGGAATACCGCGACAAAGAACTCACGGCAGAAGTCTTTATGCAAACACTCGACCGATCAGGCCTGGCCGATCTGCAGGCAGGCATTGCCCTACAGGCATACATTCCCGACTCGTTCCACACGCAGCAGCAAATCAACCAGTGGGCTCGACAGCGCGTTGCCGCGGGCGGTGCCCCGGTCACGATCCGCCTTGTTAAAGGGGCTAATCTGGAAATGGAACGTGTCGAAGCAAGCATTCGTGGCTGGCCTCAGGCTCCCTACCACTCGAAGCTTGAAACCGACGCCAACTACCAGCGGATGATGCGGGAAGCAATGAGGCCCGAAAATCTGGCCGCTGTGCGACTCGGCGTTGCCTCGCACAACCTGTTCACGCTCGCTTACGGGCTGGTCCTCGCTTTCCGGGCAAACGCTCTCGACAAAGTCCAGTTCGAAATGCTCGAAGGGATGGCGAACCACCAGCGGCGTGCGGTGTTTCGGCTGGCCAGGAATTTACTGCTCTACGCACCTGCCTGCCGGCAGGAGGATTTCGTCAATGCTGTGGGTTATCTTGTGCGGCGTCTTGACGAGAATACAGGGCCAGACAATTTCTTGCGGCATGCCTTCAACATCACCATCGACAGCGCTGACTGGAAACGGCTGGAACGCCACTTTCTGCACTCTTTTAGCGCACTGACCAGCCTGCGCAACGCACCTCGACGAACACAGAATCGGGCTCACGAAATCGAAGCCCTGGTTGAAGATTCTGCTCCCGTTCTCACCGGGGGTGAACGGTTGATGCACTTCACGAATGAACCCGATACCGATTGGTCTCTGCCTGCCAACAGCGATTGGGCCTGTTCGCTTGTCGAAAAGTACCAACACCGCTGTGACGCGCAAGCAACCCAGGTACCGTTGGTTATCGCCGGGAAAACAATCTTCGACGATCGACCCGTGCGCCAGTCATACGACCCGTCACGTCCCGGCGTGGTCGTTGCCGAGTACCGCCAAGCAAGCGAGCTGGACATTTCACTGGCCGTCAGTACCGCCGTACAAGATGCCAGCGGTTGGCGGACCCACTCGGCAGACATCCGCCGCAACATACTCTCGAAAGTCGCCAAAGCACTGCAGCGAGCCCGGGCGGATCTGACCGGAGCCATGCTTGCCGAGGGCGGCAAAACCATCAGCGAATCGGATCCCGAAATTTCCGAAGCGATTGATTTTTGCCGATTCTATGGTGGCTGGGCCTGCGTCTTTCAGCAATCGCTGGGGCTGAGGGCCCAAGGGAAGGGCGTCGTCGTGGTCGTTTCGCCGTGGAACTTTCCGCTGGCCATTCCGTGTGGAGGCGTTGCCGCCGCACTGGCGGCTGGCAATACGGTCATTCTCAAACCTGCCTCCGATACCGTGCTGGTTGCCTACCTTTTGTGTCGCTGTTTTTGGCAGGCAGGGGTCCCTCAAACGGCTTTGCAATTCACCCCGTGTAGCGGAAAGTCTGTCGGCCAGCGGCTCGTGACTCACGAGGATGTCAGCTCCGTCATCTTGACCGGCGGTACCGCCACGGCCCGCACGATGCTCGCGGCGAAACCGAATATCCATCTGCTGGCCGAAACGGGTGGCAAGAATACGACGATTGTCACCGCACTAGCCGACCGAGACCAGACGATTAAAAACGTACTCCAAAGTGCTCTCGGCCACAGTGGTCAAAAGTGTTCGGCAACGTCTCTCCTGCTGCTCGAAGATGAAGTCTACCACGACCAGAAGTTTCGCCGTGCGCTATGCGATGCGGTAGAAAGCCTGCGCGTCGGATCGTCCTGGGAACTTCACACCAAAGTGGGCCCCTTGATTCGACCCCCAGCCGGCGCACTGGAAAAGGGACTCAAAGAACTTGAACTGGGCGAGTCGTGGGCGGTGATGCCGCAGCTGAACTTCCAGGGAAACCCACACCTGGTTACCCCTGGTGTCAAATGGGGCGTCCAACCAGGAAGCGTAACCCATACGACCGAGTTCTTTGGCCCCCTCCTGGGCGTGATGCGTTTTGGGGACTTGCACGAGGCGATTGAATACGCCCATGGAACGGGATACGGCCTGACCGCCGGGCTCGAAAGTCTTGACGACCGCGAACAGGAAATATGGCAGCGGGCGATCCGGGCAGGCAATCTCTACATGAATCGCCCCACCACCGGTGCGATTGTCCTGCGTCAGCCATTTGGAGGGATGGGCCTGAGTGCGGTTGGTCCCGGCATCAAGGCAGGAGGGCCCAACTATGTCGTACCACTCATGGTATTTACCGGGCAGGACCCGCGGCAGCGACCAACCGCATCTGGCAACCTGCCGGCCGACATTCCGCAACCTCTTCGATCGGAGGCGGGTCCGATCGGCGAGTCACGGGCAGCTTTGGAGGTCTTGTGGACTCCGCTGCGAGATGCCGCTGATGTTGCTCGCTCGGAGAGCGAACGGATTACGGCTGCGATCAAGAGCTACGCTGACTGGAGCGAACGGGAATTCCAGTTGCAGCATGACCATTTCTGCTTGTTGGGCGAAGACAACTTCCGCCGTTATCTCCCTTTGCAATTGCTGCGGGTTCGTGTGCATCCCGACGATTCTCTGTTTGACGTATTTGCGCGTGCTGCTGCGGCTAGAGCCGTCGGCTGCCTTACCACCGTCAGCATTCCACCCAACCTTTCTGGCACGGCGGCCGATGCAGTGCGAAAACTCGACCTGTTGACTGAACTCTGGGCCGGCGCGATTGAATTTGTCGAAGAATCCGAAACCCAACTCGCAAAGGTCATCAGTACAGGCCAGACAGAACGTCTCCGCTACGCTGCCCCATCCCGTGTTTCGAACGTGGTCAGGAAGGCGGCTGCCGAATCGCTTCAATTCGTGGCCGACTCTCCCGTTTCAGACCATGGCCGGGTTGAACTATTGTGGTACGTTCGGGAGCAGAGCATCGCGCGCGTTTACCACCGCTACGGTAATCTGGGCCAAAGATCCAGCGAAAAGCGGGCGACCGTACTCTGAAAACCGGGAGGGTGAATGGTCAGAATACCGGTTTCAGGTTTTTCAGCCGCGACCCGGTTTCGGCCATCAGTTCGTCTTCGGCGGCTTCATCGGCGGCTTCATAGGTAACGCTGAACCTCAGGAAGGCCCCCGCGTCGTCCCAGGGAACGGTACAAATCGATTGTTCCGTAATAAGGTACTGGCTGGCCGCTTCACCGTTCTCGAATCTCGGGCCATCCTGAAGGCTCTTGGGGGCAGGGGTGTAGAGAAAGTACGTCCCACCTGGCATATCGCAACGAAAGCCGCAGCGGCTGAGTACCGCCACGAGTTTTTCCAGACGGCGGTGGTACTTGGCGCGGGTCGCGGTTGGTATTGAATCGTCGTCGAGCGCTGCGGCAGCCGCTAGCTGCGTTGCCAGAAACTGGCCCGAATCGGAGTTGTCCTTTACATCTGAAAATGCCCGGACAATGCGTTTGTGGCCACACACCCAGCCGATACGCCAACCAATCATATTGAAACCCTTCGAGAGTGAGTGGACTTCCACGCCCACTTCTTTGGCACCGGGTACCGCAAGAAAGCTGTGAGGCTCGCGGTCATAGCTCAACATTCCATGGGCCGCATCCTGGATGACAACTAACTCGTTTTCGCGCGCAAACCGGACAACCCGTTCGTAGAACTCCGTCGTAGCCGTCTTGCCGGTGGGGCTGTTTGGGTAATTGAGTACAAGCAGCCTGGCCTTCCGAAGGATGTCGGGGGCGATTCCCTCAAGGTCGGGGAAAAAATCGTTCTCGGCCAGCAATGGCAATTGATGCACAACTCCACCGTAGTAAAGCGTGTGTGTCCCGGCAACTGGATAACCGGGAACTGTCATGAGCGTAATGTCACCCGGGTTAATAAATACAGCCGGCAGCATCGCCAAGGCGGTCTTGGAGCCGATGCAGTGGTTAACCTCGTCTGTTGGATCGAGTTCAACGCGAAAATTGCGCTTCATGAATCTGGCTACAGCCTCTTTAAACTCTGCCGAGCCATTGTCTGCATAGCCACGGTTCTCGGATTTGTTGATCTCGATCGCCATAGCCTGGCGAACCGATTCGGGGGCCATTTCGTCATTGTCACCAATACCGAAGTCGAGCAGCTTGCGATCGGGGAAGTCGGTCAGGACTTTTCTCTTGGCTCGTTTGATCTTCTCGAATTTGTAAATGGCGGTCCCTTTTCCATAGTTGACACCACCGATACGATCAGCAAACAGCGATTGAAAATAAGGGTCGGACATGTTGAACTCAGCGGGCAAAAAGAGTGGGTCCCAGGGGGAACATTGGTAACACCGAAAGGGATGCACGAACGAAAAAATAACGGACCTGCTAGCGTATCCGACCTCTGGTCAGGCGACAACCGGGGCGGTATTCCGGCAACGGCCGGTCGCAGCAGATTATCCCCATTTTTGCGCTACCGCGCCGGTCGGTTACGGGACAAGTGACTCCACCCGCGGTGACACAACTTTAATCGGCTGCCGAGCCATAATAGGCGGTGGCAGGGAGCCCTGACCGCGAAGTGACCAGCTCCACAATGGCGTCGACCTCGGTATCTGCCAAAGGCGTCACGTACGACTCGGTCGGTGGCCGGGCCACCGTATAAACCTGGACCAACTTGATCTGCCCTCCCGCACGAGTAATTTCATTCAACCGATCGCAAAACGCGGCAAGTTCTCCGGGAGGGGGTGGCGCACCATCCACCTGCATGAAGAGTGCTTGGATGACCAAAGGTCGCAATTGTGCGGCGGCGGTGATGTTGTCCAGGATTTTCCGCAAGGGGATCGGTGTGCGCTCGATCTGCTGATAATACTCTTGCGTTCCCGCTTCGAGCTTGGCCCAAATCTCACCATTGTGGGCGTCAAGAATCTCCAACCCTCGCTGGACAGCGGGGCGATGGAACATGCTGGCGTTGGTGATCAACACAAACTTTACATCGTTGAGCTCCGCCTGTTGCTTGACCCTGGCACAGCGGCTCACGATTTCATCGAAGTTTTTGTACGTGGTTGGCTCGCCATCGCCACTGAAGGCAATGTCGTTGAGTCGCCGCAAATTGCTGGCAACGTGTTCAAACCTGGGTGACTTGTAGATGTCACCAGACGTAACCAGGTTCAGCATCTCCTGCAACTCGCGAAGCAGTTGGTCTGTTTCGATAAACCGAGTCTCGCTCTGAGAGGTGCGATTGACCTGGCAGTAGATGCAATCAAAGTTACAAACTTTGTCCGGGTTGAGATTGACCCCAACCGAAATTCCCTTGGATCGGCGGCTGAGGACGGGATAGACGAACCGGTTGGCTTCGTACGACCGTTGGTGTTGGGTGAACAGATCGTGCTCAGACATGTTAACGACGTCAGGGTTGCCGAATGGGAACTTAAGCGTAATGATCGACAATGTATCATAGACAGTTGCTGCCGTTCGTCGAGTCAAAGTGACCGATATCAAGGCCGGAAAACACCAGGCCAGATGCGGTGCGGAGACGCCTTTTTCGAGAACAGGCACCGACTAGGCGGTTGCACGATAGCCAAAGCTGGCCAGGCGTTGATAGAGATCGCAGCGCCCGACGAGTTCCTCGTGGGTGCCAACATCCTGAATACGGCCACCCTCCATGACAACTACACGATCGGCTAGTGCAATCGTACTCATGTGGTGTGTTACAACCACCGCGGTGCGGTTATGGAGAAATTCCCGTAATACTTGATGAATAAGCTGCTCACTTTCGAGATCAATCTGACTGGTGGCTTCGTCAAGCATCAAGATCGTGGGGTCGCGAAGGATTGCTCGAGCCAGCGCAACCCGCTGCCGTTGGCCACCCGAAAGTTTGTTCCCACTAGGTCCGACAATCGTTTGGTAGCCATGGGAGAGTTTCTCGGTAATGAAGCCATGGGCATGTGCTTTGCGGGCAGCGGCCTCAATGGCGTCGTCTCCGACGCCGACCGTACCGTAGGCAATATTTGCGCCAACCGTATCGTTGAACAGGAGTGTTTCCTGACTCACCAGACCGATCTGCATGCGCAGATCCCGAATCCGTACATCACGCAAGTCAATGCCATTGATAGTAATCCTGCCCCGTTGAGTGTCATAAAAGCGGGGAATCAAATTCAGCAGGGTCGACTTGCCGCAACCGTTGGGCCCAACAATCGCGATCGTTTCGCCAGCGTGGATTTCCAGGTTAATGTCACGAAGGACTGGTTTATCGGCTGAATAGCAGAAGTCGATGTGCTCAAGGCGAAGCTTTTCCCAGCGTTTGGGCAGTTCCACAGGGTTGGCTGGGTCGGTGATACCCGGTTCACGGTCGAGCACCTCGTAAACCCGATCTGCCGCTGCAAACGACTGTTGCAAGTTGCTGAACACACTCGCCAACTTGCGTGCGGGATTCGCCATTCCGGCCATCATGGCGAAAAACACACTCATCCAGCCGTGGGTCAGTGGAATGTCGCTGATCTTCAACCCTAGGATATGGGTCTCCCGGTTTAGCACCAAATATCCACCTGCCGTCGAGGCTAACAGCACCATGAGTATGCCGAGGAACTCGGTGAGTGGACTGATCAGCGAGTTGTAGCGGGTGATTTTCATCTGTCGTTGGTAGTACAGCTTGGCCGACTGATGAAAGTGGCTGCGTTCGGCCGACTCCATGGTGAACGCCTTGATGAGCTTGATCCCACCAAGCGTCTCGGTGAGCGTTTCATAAATTATCGAGAGTTCTTGCATCGCCCGACGATGTGCCCGTTTCAGCGCTTTGGTGAGCCAGCGAATCGTGAACCCTGCAATGGGAACAATGATCATGGTCAACAACAGCAGCTGCCAGCTGACAAAAGCCGCAATCGTTAAACATACGATCATTTTCAAGGGCTCAAGCAGTCCTTGACCAACCACCGATCGAACACCGCTGCTCATTTGATTGAGATCCGACGTGCAACGATTCATCAAATCCCCGCGCCCCTGCTCGTTGAAGCTCTTCATATCGAGCCGCAGAATCTGTCGGTAAAACTCCTTGCGCACGTCAAAACCGACCAGGTATCCCAGCCGCGCCGCCAGCACCATATTCACAATGCGGAATAAGCACTTCAGCAACGTGCCGATAAGGACCAACCCACACACGATCATCAGTGTCGCAAATGGCGTGTCAGGCAGGTATCGATGGGCCCAGCCGCCAGCCCAGCGGTACCACTGCACCTGCTTGCGGTGGATAAACACCTTGAACTCAGCGTGGCTGATCTGTGCCTGGAAATGTTCATTGGTTTTCGCATCATTCTTTGTTGCCGCTCTGCGGTCACGCAATTCTGCGAGTTGCTGTTCGTACTGGGCAACTTCCTGTTGGTGTTTGGCGAGTTGGTCATCTACCCACTCTGGCAGTGCGCGGTCGGTCATGATCACGTCCACCACCGGATAAACCGCTGTCAGATTACCGCCCCACAAGATGGCAACCAGCGTCCCGCTCGCGAGGCAAGCGAAAACTGTCCCGCGATAATGAAGAGCCAATCGGAGGGCGCGGCCAAAGTTCTTCATGGATGGTCCGAAGTTGAATCCGAGAGGGGCACCAGTCCCTCAGGGAGGAACCAACAATCCTGCGACGGAAGGAATCGGGGCAAGTAGGCAAGGCTTGTAGCAAATCGCGGGGAGAACTCCAAGAGCGGTGGCGGTGCTAGCGGCGGAGCTTCACAAGTTGGTGGACAAGTCCCACCAGCAGTAAGACTCCAAACGGCGCAGCCGCACCAAAAAACAGAAATAGCATGCGGTCGCTACCCTCTCGGCTCAACCCTCCCCAGGTAGCACAAGGTACGGCAACCACGAGCGTGATCAGCAGTGCCATTTTGAGGCTGAACTGTCTGGTCACTTTGGATCCTGATTCGTCCGGTGTTTTGGATTTCATGTTCAATTCCGGTTCTATCAATTTGCTGGATTCTCCTGATTATACCGCCGATATCAGCGATAGAGACACCGAATTCGCCCGACCGCCTGCTGGCGGTCTGGCTGGTGCAATCTTCGAAGGGGGAATCATATGAATCGCTATTTTGCGCTGATTGCAGTGGCAGCTGTGACTGCCAGCAGTGGTTGTACTTCTCTGAAAACCTCCGGATGGCTTTCCAGTCAGGCAACTCACGTGACGCAATCTCAACCGGCCCCGCAACCCCAGATTTTGCGTACTTCCTGGCAAGATGACAGCTACGGTGACTGCTCGGGTTGCTACGGCAACTCGAACGAATGTGGTTGTGGCTGTGAGCCTGGCTGTGGTTGCCATAACCCCGGTTGTTGCGGATGCGGGACTTACCAGCAGGGCATGGTCAACGGAGCCGTGTGCGGCGTGTTGGACGGTCACTACAAGGACAATCGGTATGATTTCACACCGGGACCTCCGGTCGCACAGACCGCCTACCCTTACTACACGGTTCACGGACCACGTGATTTCCTGCTGAATAATCCACCCTCTCTGGGGCCCTATTGATTTCCCATCACGGGCATTGCGATTTGGGCCGTAGGATTCAGAGCCCCGCAGTGGCTGCCAGCCACATCAACCAACGGAACGCGTGAACGGAATCACGTCTCAAGCCGCTACGGTGCACGGATGCATCTTGGGCGGATTTTTTTGGCTCTTCGCGAACGCAAACCTGGCTGGAATTTTTCTCACCGCCGGCCTTAGCACTTGGTCACGATTAACGAAATATTCTGCCCGCCAAAGCCAAAGCTATTGGAAAGCACCGTGCGGCAGGATGCATCCCGGGCAGTGTTTGGCACGTAGTCAAGGTCGCAATTAGGATCGGGTGTTTCGTAATTGATCGTTGGCGGGGCAACCTGGTCGCGGAGCACCATCAGGCATATGATCAGTTCGGTCGCGCCAGCCGCCGCGATCAAATGTCCGGTCATACTCTTGGTGCTTGAAATCGGAACCTGGCGGGCCACCGCTTCACCCAGCGCCTGCTTGATCGCAAGCGTTTCGACTTTGTCATTCACTTGGGTGCTTGTACCGTGGGCATTGATGTAGTCGATATCCTCGGGATTTTTTCCGGCATCGGCCAGAGCCATTTGGATGCAAGTGGTGGCACCCCGGCCCTCTGGATGGGTATCGGTAATCCGAAAAGCGTCGGCCGTCGTCCCGTAACCAACGATTTCGCCATAGATACTTGCCCCCCGTTTTTTTGCACGCTCATATTCTTCCAGGACCAGCATCGACGCACCTTCACCCAGGATGAAACCGTCCCGATCTTTGTCAAACGGTCGGGATGCCTTCTCTGGCTCATCGTTTCGCTCGCTCAAGGCAGTCAGCAAATTGAACCCCGTCACCCCGAACGGATGAATCATGCTATGGGCACCCCCTGAGAGCATCACGTCCACCTCACCACCGCGAATGAACTCAGTCGCTTCGCCAATCGCCTGACTGCTCGCAGCACAAGCAGTCAGGCAATTAACATTAGGACCTTGGGCATTGAAAAGTGTAGCCATATATCCGGCAGGCATGTTGGGCTCTTGTTCAAGCTCAACCAGCGGATCAAGTCGCCTGAGGCCTTCCTTCATGAATTCAGCAAGATTGAGCTCACCTTGTTCGTTGTTGAGGGCAGCGATCATCATTTGACTGAAAGCGTGAAAATCTTGTTGGCCTTCACCGGCGCCGAGGTAAACTCCGAACCTTTCTGGATCGATCTCCGGACCGTCGAGCAAACCAGCGTCTCCAACGGCCTGTTTGGCAGCGCCTACAGAAAACCGTGTGTGTCGACCGCGCGACGCCCATTCGGCTGGATCCTCACCCACCGACGCCACCGACCAGTCAGGGGGCACTTCGGCGGCAATTTGTGTGGGGAAATTGCTGGCATCGAAAAGTGTTGTCCGGCCGACACCCGATTTCGACGCCTGTAAATTGGACCATAGTTCGGCCACAGAGGTTCCCAAGGGCGTTATACAGCCGATTCCGGTAACTACAACTCGTCGTTTCATGGAAGTATTCCCCGTTAAGCTGCCAATCGAACTCTCGTGGTGATCGTTCGTTGACGACGTGGCCAGATTCAGGGCGTCAAACCATCGCCCCCAGCGGCTGTTTCAAATCCGTAGTCGGCTGGACGCAGCCTTTGACCGTCGGCCGTCGTGCCAACATCGAATACAGCCACCAGCCGCAGCCAATGCAACAAGTGAGCCGGATTGAACAAGCGCATTGCACCCTCCTGGCCCTCCCCTGAGGAACCCAGGTCTTGTGTCTGCAGACGTGCAAAGAAGATTTCCGCCTCGGCCTGCAAGCGATCTTCCACATGGGCCGTAACTTTTACGGACGCCCCATCCTCGCTGGTTTGCTCTATTTGAGCGTGGTAGGTCAGCACATCTCCAGGTCGCACCTCCCCATGAAAGGTGCATCTGGCGAACTTTGCCAAAACAACCAATTCTTTGAACTGGTAGGTTTCGCTGACCAACAGCCCGCTCGTCTGCGCCATCCCCTCGGCAATCAGCGAATGAGGCATCACTGGATAAGCAGGCCAATGATCATGGAGATACTCTTCCGAGAGCGCGACAGCCTTCACCGCGGTCGCGTGTGAACCGCTGACAAACTCGGTAAATCGATCAATCCAAAACCAACGCATGGAATAAAGTAGGCGGGTTGGTCAGCCGGTTCCAGCAACTCACTGTCGGAATGAACGATCAGCCTGAAGTCGTCCTCATCCAGCCAGCTTGTGCGACACAAACGAACACATATCGTTGACTGTCAGATGCTTGCCCAGATTTTGCACCATGGGATCTGCTTCAAATTGTGAAAGGTCGGCAAAAGGCATCCGCTGCTTGAGTTGGACAATTCCAGCCTCGTTCAGTTTGCCATCCTCAACGTACTCGGTACTGGTAAGGATATCCTCCGGGAAGAGTTCACCCCGTTCGATCTTGATATCGAAACTCTTTTCGAGCCGGAACACAATGTCCAGAAAATCGATCGATTCGGCCCCCAAATCATCCTGCAAGGTTGCTTCGGGTGTCACCTCGTCGTCTTCTACGCCCAGCGCGTCGACCAGGGCCTCCTGAACTTTGGAGAATATGTCTTCTTGTGTCGCCATTGCCGTTCTTTCCTCCGCGCGCCGTTTCAAGCTGGCGTAGTAGTCATCGTATCGGATGACACAAGCACTTTCTGCGCCAGTCGGAACCGTGCTTTAATTTGCTGGTCGATCTCGCCCTGGGTAGGGTCGCAGTCCGCCAGGTTGTAACGCTCCAAAACAAGCCGCCCACTCAGTGTGGGGCGATCGCCGACACGGCCAGCGACCTTCAACGTCGCAAAGCGATCATCCTGCTTAATGATCGACACGTCGATGGTCAGTGTCTGACCGGGAGTAACAAAACTAGCATATTTAACGTTCTTGGCTTCCTTCAACAGAATGATACTGTGAGCATAATCCTCGCTCAGCCGTAACAGCCAGGCAGCTGACTGAGTTGCACCCTCCAGCATGAATACCCCCGGCAATACCGGGAACTCGGGAAAATGATCCGCGAGGTACTCTTCCGTCAGGGCGACATTCTTTACGGCCGTTAGCCGCACTCCTGGCTCATATGACCGAATTGAGTCAAGCAACCAGAAACGCATTCTTTACAACCGTTTACTGAGGATTTGCTCCGACCGCAGAGCAAACCACAGCCTTGGTGATTTAGGGAGTATAGCGAATTAGGGATTATAGCCCTGAGTCTGGCGGGCTACAACGTCTGTACAAACTCTAGCGAGGCCGATTTAGTCGATTATGGCCCGGGAGGCAAGATGGAATTGGAACGACTACCTGCTGCCGCACCCCCCTTACGGAATTTCTGAATCCGGCATCGCCGTAACCCGCAGTAGCCCTGCTATGAATGTCTCCTGGGACGTCGTTTTCGCCCACTCGGCCGAAACCGGGCTTGAACCGTGCCAATCGATTCGACCAGCGCATCGACTTCCTTGGGCGTGTTGTAGAGATAGAAGCTTGCCCGCGTGCTGGCTGTTACCCCGAACCGATCGTGGAGCGGCTGAGCACAATGATGACCTGCCCGAACAGCTATGCCATCACGGTCCAAAAGTTGTGCGATATCGTGGGCATGAGGTCGGCTCAACGTAAAACTTACCAAACCGGTCCGCTGCTCTGGCGACGGTCCCAGCATCGAAAGCCCTTCAATCTCGCACAACTGAGCGCACGCGTAGCGAATAAGCGACTTTTCGTGGGCGTGAATCTTCTTGAGGCCAATCCCTTCGAGATAATCGACCGCTGCCCCAAGACCAATCGCGGGGCCAATCGGTGGTGTTCCCGCTTCAAACTTTGCCGGCAACTCAGCCAGCGTGAAACGATCTGCATAGACACGATTGATCATGCTCCCGCCCCCCAAAAAAGGTGGCATCGCGTCGAGCAAGCCCTCTTTACCATACAACACACCAATGCCGGATGGTCCGACCATTTTGTGACCACTAAAAGCGACGAAATCGGCATCCCACGCCAACACGTCTGTCGGCATGTGTGGTACGCTCTGGGCCGCGTCGACGAGTACTTTCGCCCCCACGGTTCTGGCTCGCGAGATAATCTCAGGAATCGGATTGACCGTCCCCAACACGTTCGATACCGACGCGACCGCGAGCAACTTTGTACGGTCGGTTAACAATGCATCGAGCGCCTCCAAAATCAGCAAACCGTCATCGGTGATCGGAATGTGTCGAATTGTCGCGCCGGTTCGCGCCACTAACTGCTGCCATGGTACAAGATTCGAATGATGTTCCATCGTGGTGACGAGAATTTCGTCTTCTGCCCGCACGTTGGCGTCACCCCAACTGCGGGCGACCGTATTGATGCTCGCCGTAGTTCCGGAAGTAAAGATGATTTCGTGAGCATGTCGGGCATTAATAAAGCGTCGAACTTTTTCCCGTGCCTGCTCATACTGCTCGGTACTCCGTTCGCTGAGCGTATGAATCCCACGATGGACATTCGCGTAATCGTTTTCATCGAGGTGTCGCAAGGCATCGATCACGGGAACTGGTCGCTGGGTACTCGCGGCGTTATCGAGATAGATAAGCGGTTGGCCACTGTTGGCCCGTCCGGCCAGGATCGGAAAATCGGCCCGCCAGGATTCAGGGAGAATCGAAAGGTCGTCAGCCGTTGAAAGACTCATGGCAGATTGCGGAATGCGGGCTGTGGGGTAATGAGAAACGCAGCAATGTTCACGGCAGGGCTACTGGTACGGTGCGTGGACCGCGGATTGCAAAACCTTCCACGACAAAAGGCAACACTTTTGCCGGTTGGGGGTGAGACGAGGACCATACAATTCAAGCATTTTGTCTGCTGAAAAGTCTTTGATATCGTCGACCGTCTTACCAACCATCTCCTCAAGCAGCATCGACGCAGATGCCTGGCTGATGACACACCCCTTGCCAGTGAAGTAACCATCTTCAATCGCACCGTCATCACCTAGCTTTAACTCAATCCGAACCACATCACCGCAGAGAGGGTTATTCTCCTCATGGATGTGCGTGGCGTCAGGCAAATGGCCACTATGGAAGGGGTCTTCATAGTGGTCCAGGATGTGCTCCTGGTAGATTTCTTCCTCGTTGGTTTGCATCAATTTAGTGTAGGTTGGCAACTGTCCGAAGACAACGGGCCCCAAAGACCTGCCCACCGAAACGGAACCTTCCGTTGAGAATCGTCGTCTTTGGCGATCGTCGTTCAACTTCGTGGGACATGTTTCCAAATCTCCCTGGCGGAACAGAAAACAGGCAGGAACCGCCCGCCGCCGTCATTCCCCACAGGCTGGCCCGTTGGGACCCTGCCGGTAACTTCCGCTGGGATTCAGTGATCCGTTGAGGGTTGGGCCACAGCACACACCAGCGCGAGCGCAGCCGTCTCGACACGCAAGATTCGGCAACCGAGGCTTGCCACTTGCCATCCCTGCTTCACTGCCAGGTCGACTTCACGTTCCGCAAAGCCACCTTCTGGTCCCACGGCCAAGACTTTGGTTCCTTGTGGACAAACGGATAAATCGACCATCAGCCGGCCACCGGGATGCGCGATCAGATAATGCGTATCAGGGCTTGCATCATCACGTGAATCGTTCGCAAATTCTGCCCAGCGGCTCGCCGCTGCGATTTCCATCAGGCGATTGCGCCCACATTGTTTGCTAGCATTGATGACAGCTTGTTCAAGTCGTGCCCGCGACGCCGGTTTTGGTTCAGCGACACTCCGCTCGGTGATAAGTGGCACTAGTCTTGAAACACCTAGTTCGGTGAGTTTTTCCACCAGCCACTTCTGTCGATCGCCTTTTGGCAAGGCCACCCCGATGATCAACGGAAAAGCGAGTTCGCGATCGATCTCAGCGCGGGAAAGGACCACGAACTCGACCTGCGATCGCGTGGAGGCGACAACTTCAGCCACGAACTCCGCCCCGCTGCCATCGAACAGTGTGACCCGATCGCCTGCCGAAACGCGCATCACGTGAAGCAAGTGATGCGCCTCGCTGTCAGCAAGCATCACCTGATCGCGGGTAATCGGTTCGGCCGAGTAAAATCGTTCTGACATGGGAAACACTGCACGACTGGTCGGTCGTGGCTGGCTTGAATTTCCAGCTCGACACGTAGTGTCTCTTTCTTCAAGCTAAACCGCTCATTCTACCGATCAAGACCCTATCGCAGGAGTTCTCTTCCGGGACTTATCCCGGTTTGTACCGCTAGCAGAAACCAAGCCAATGTATCTCCATCACTGGGGTATCGACCGATCTCCTTTCCAAGTCGGTCCAAATCGGACCAGTTTTTATCGTAGTGTTGCACACGAGGAAGCCCTCGCCCGGATCGACTTCCTGTCGTCCCATAGGCGTCGATTGGGCCTGCTGCTGGGCGAAAGCGGAATCGGCAAGTCGCTGATCTTGCAGGTCGCAGCGCGTTCACTAAAGCGGGCTGGCAAGGTGGTGGTGCTTTTCGACCCGGCCGGTGCGAGTCCTACCAAGCTTTATTGGCAGGTGGCAAACCAACTCGGTATTTCAAGTGCTGCGGAAGACGATTTACCGCAATTGTGGAGCCGCATCGCCGACCGCGTCCACGAAAACTGTATTCAGCAACTCGATACGGTCCTGCTGGTAGACGACGCCGGCTCTGCCACACCCGATGTCATGACTGAGCTTCTGCGACTTCCACAGATTGATCCGCAAATCGACGCCCGCTGGACGACGGTTCTCGCAGCATCACCGGCCGGGGCCCGGCAATGGACCGAATCGCTCTGCCAGCAGATTGATCTGCGGATCGATCTGGAGCGATGGGACGAGCCGGAGACGGTCGGTTTCATCCAGATTGCACTCATTGAGGCCGGCAGGTTCACTCCCGTTTTTGATGAAGAGGCAGTGTCGACGCTGCACAACCTGGCCAAGGGTCTCCCGCGGCACGTCGTTCGTTTGGCTGATTTTTCCATGCTGGCCGGCGCGGCTGCGAAGCTCGAAATGATTGATGCAGAAACGGTCCGGCGGGCCCATCGTGAGGTTACCCAGACGACGATGGTGGCGGTATAGGCTTCGGGCTTGCCGTGGCCTGCCACGGAGACGTTACCGAATCGGGTGCATCCTCCAATTCCAGAGTCAGGGTATCTATCCCTTCGATTTCCTGCAGGCTACTGCCAATAATGCCTTGCAGGTCTCCGTACAGACCGGTGGTACTCGCCAGCGCCCGATCGAGTTGTTTCTGGCGTTTATTCCAGTGCCGATTAAAAGCTCTTTTTTCGGCTTCCAAGTCGGTTTGCATCTCGATGTAAGGTTCCACCAGGCCGCGGATACGGTTGCGGAACTCAGAACCCGACAGGTAGTTGTAAACGAGTTCCATTTTGTCATGCTGGCCCTCGCTCGCCAGCCGGGATTGTGCTACTTCAATCAGCATACAACGCAACGCGATTGCGGTGCTGCGGGCACATTTCCAGCTGGTGACCCACACTCCGTTCACGGCGCCAAAATATTCGACTGCCTCGGGCATAGCCGCTGTGACAATACAGGCACACGCCGCTTTTGCCTCCTGCTGGTCATCAATGGCTTTGCTCAGCCACTTGTTGCTCCAATTCTTGGTTCGTTTCGACTCCCATAGAATGGCTCCACAATCGTGGCCATGATGGTCGAACACCCGCTGGATCACATCAGCGCCACGAACGCCTTTGGCAACTGGCTCGATGGCGTCATTGGGAAACACGTTGGCCAGTAGATTCTCCAAGGCGACCTCTTGGACCTCACCCTGTATTTGCTGCGACCCCTGATCAACGCGAAACTTGAGCTCATCAATTTGTTTGCGCAAGCCTTCGATCATCTGGTCCTTTTCAGCTTGCTTCAATTCGTTTTGTTCCTGCACCAGCTGTGTCGCCTGCTTGCGAATCTGTTGACGCTCCTGATCGATGCGCCGCGTGATTTCCAATTCCTGCTGCTCGGCCTGTGTTTGAAGCTCTCTTTGCTTCTTGCGGAGTTTCAGTTCGTGGTCACACGCCAATTTGAGCTTTTCTTGGGTCTCCTTGAGCTCTTGGTTCCGATCGGCAATCTCGATCGCCACTGCCTGCTCCGCCTCGGTCCGGGCTTTCGCTGCAATCTCTTTGCGTTGCTTTTCGACCGCGTTTTTTATCTGTTGCTCGATTTCTTCTTGGCTCGCTTTGAGTTGCTCACCGAGTTCCGCCAGTTTCTCGCGTTCGACCGAAAGTTTGCGGGCTTTTTGGGCAAACTCGGTTTCCAACTCACGGCGGATGGTCGCCGCAAGTTGAGCCGACATCGCCTCGCTAATCTCAATTTTGTTGCTGCAGTTCGGGCAGATGATTGGTTCACTCATCGTCGACCTCTCTATCGGTTCTGCTCACAACAACTTGGGGGGGGAAACAGTCAGCTGGCGGCGCGATTTGATTTACTGTACATCCGTCAACATGGGCCCCCTTACCAAGGTCCGCAACCCCGGCTGGAACGTGTCGCCAAAAGATCCGAAAACAGGGCAAGCGGCGTGGGACCCGCTATCCTGGCCGAGCTGCTCTTGCAAATCTTTCCAGGGCACGGGAGTCTGGCCAATATGGCGCAACAGGTCACCCGTGGATTCTCGGTGACGTTTGGGAACGCGGCTGGAGGTGATCGTTCGTTAGCGCAGGAACCGTCCTCCGTTAATGTCCAGCAGGGCACCGTTGACGAAGCGGGCCGCGTCACTGGCCAGAAACAGCACCGTGCCTGCCACCTCCTCGGCCTGACCGTTGCGTGACATTGGCGTCTCTTTCTTGTACTGCTCCATTCGCTCCGGCGCCGTAAAACGCTCGTGGTGGCGGGTCTCGATGACACCCGGCATGATCGCATTCGTGCGTACCTCCGGTGCCAACTCGCGGGCCAGCGTGCGGGTCATCACCTGCAGGCCTCCTTTCGCGATCGCGTACGGTCCCGCACCATTGGCACCACCTGTCTGTACTGATAGCGAAAGATTGTTGATGATCGATCCGTTTCCCGACGCTCGCAGATGTGGAATTGCTTTCTGCGTTACGAGAAACGCCCCCGTCAAGTTGACTGCCAGTGACTTCTCCCAAGTTTCCTGCGGACAATCCTCAATCCGCACCCGTTCCAGCGGATCACCCGCGTTATTGACCAGAATGTCCATCCGCTGCGTCTGCTCTACCAGCTTGTCCACTATCGCTGTCGCCTGTGCCGCATCCGAGAAATCCGCCTGCAGTAAAACTCCATCGCCACCACCTGCGCGAATCTCCGCGAGCGTCACCTTTGCTTGCTGCTCACTGGCGCAAAAATGCACGCCGACGAACGCCCCGGCCTCCGCCAGTCGCAGTGCTATCGCCCGGCCAATGCCCACCCCTGCCCCGGTCACCAACGCCACGCGATTGTCCAGTTCGCTCATCAATACAGCCCCCGGATGGTTCCCGCCAGTTTCTCGCGTTCGACCGAAAGTGTGCGGGCTTTTTCGGCAAACTCGGTTTTCGACTCCCGGCGGATGGTCGCCGTAAGTTGAGCCGACATCGCCTCGCTGATTTCAATTTTGTTGTTGCAGTTCGGGCAGATAACTGGTTCACGCATCGTCGACCTCCCTATCGGTTCTGCTCACAACAACCTGGAGGGAAACAGTCAGCTGGTGGCGCGATTTACTGTACATCCGTCAATATGGACCCCCCTACCAAGGTCTGCAATCCCTCCCTTTCGGTTAGAAGGTGTCGCCCAATGATCCGAAAACAGGTCAATCGGCGCAGGGCTCGCCATCCTGGCGGAGCTGCTCTTGCAAATCTTTCCAGGGGAGGGGAGTCTGGCCAATATGGCGCAAGATGTCACCGGTGGATTCTCGGTGGCGTTTGGTAACGCGGGTGGCGGTTACCTCATCCTCTAGCGCGGTTAACCAATCGGGCACGTCGAGACCTGCACCAGCCGGTTCGCCAGCAAGCATTTGGATTTCCCGATCGAGTGCAGCAAAGACCTCACCCTGCTCATCAGCCAGCGCCATGGCCGGAGCCACCAACGCCCGAACGCGATCAATGGCGAGGGGCCTCGTAAAACGCTCGGCCAAACGCTCCGCAACGGTTGGCAATCGCATCCCATAGTTGGCGGAAAGTTTTCCGAGTTTTTCGAGATGCGCATCAGCCACGTCGGCCGTCCGATCAGCAAGGGCACGCTGCCAAAGTTCAGCTGCAGCCCGGCGATTTTTCCGGACGAGAATTTCGTGGGCCATCACTACCGGTTTAAGATTCCAGGCAACCCGATCGTAACCAGCTTTTAGTCTCATGAAGTCGACAAACGTGTAGATTAGTTCTCCATGATCTGACTGAGTCGTTGTGATATTGTAATCGCGATATTCGCGGAAATTTTCTACTACCGATTCCATTGCCAGGGTAAGCCATTTGGCAGCTTCCGATCGGGAGAGTTTGGTATCCAACTCTTCGAGCAGGAGAATTTGCTCACCTTCGGAATCTTCCTCAAGGTTCGATAACCAGACAGAAGCGCGCTGATGTAAAATGGCCCGCAAGTTTCCCAGGTTGAGGAATTTCTGGGTAAAGAGATCGGCTCCATAGCGTTCTACGAAAGCGACGAATGCTTCCCAATCCGAGGGTTCGGTAAGTTTTTCAACGACATTCAACCGCAACGTGCGACTGTGCTCCAACCAGCAACGCAGCTGTGACTCGGTAAGGTCTTGCAGCGCTTCGACAAGCATGGCATCTGAGGAGCGAACCTGTCCCGACTCGACATCTGGCTCACCGGTATAGTCACCAGCCGTGAAACAATGTGTGTCAAGATCGGTCTCGTCCCAGTGATCGGCTGACGCCACCAGGCATTGAACAATGGCCTGGTAGCCGCAGGTAAAGAGCCGGTCGTAATCGGTCACGGCCCCATGACCAACTCGGTGTTGAGCCTCCATGGCTTGAGTCACCGCCAACAACTCACACGTTTCGCGGACGAGTCCGAGTCGGGGTAACCACCCCAGCAAGTCGTAAATGAGTTGGCCCAGGGCCCGAGCCTTCACAATCCGACGGGGGCTGCCCCCCTTCGAAAGCGGCATGTAGAGCAGTTCCTGTTCCAGCAGCGAATCTTTGAAGGGTCCCCAATGGCGGCGAATCGCTTCCGAATCTCCTGCCAGGGCGGCGCGGAGCAACTCGACGGTACGGTGAATGGGTGTGGGGGATCTGCCTGCGTCGGCACTGGCAGGTCCACCACTGGCGGCCCGCAGTAAGCGACCCGCGTCAGACATTTCGACGCAGGTCGTGATGATGTGCTCCAAATTCGAGTCTTTAATCATGCGGCGGCGATCGAATTCAACCATCGACTCGTGGGAGCCGCTGGGAGGAGCAATGCGGTAACCATGGACAACCTCCAGGAGTTGCACCAACTGAGAATAGCGAGTGGTCGCATCCTGGTGCCACTGCTCGAGCGAATCGCGACGGTTCGCATTGCCGTCATCACTCGCATCCCAGGCAATCGCGGTATGTTTCCATAGTCGGGCAACGGTGGTCAGAAAGGCCAAACGTTGCTCAAGTCGTCGAGCTTCTTCTTCCTGTTCAAAATCCGACTGTCCATTCCCCTCTTCCAGCATCTGACTGTCGAACCCGTCGTCGGTGCTATCGCGATAAATAACGTCCGCGTAGGCGGCACTGAAAAGATTATCCAGTTCATCCTCTTCATCGATCTCATCGCTATCGAAATCTACGTCATAATCTTCCGCGCCATCTGGATCTTGCTCCTCGTAGGAATCGGCTGTAGTCGGCTCTTCCAACTGCAACTCTCGCTGCGCTGCACCCAGCTCAAAATCTGGAACATGCCAATACGTTTCCGAACTGGCTTCAAGGTGGACGAAAAACTTTTCGACGAGCGGCCATTGGTTTTCGCCCGACTCGTGTTGCCGAGCCTCAACCATCCGTAACCAGCTGAGGGCAAGCGGATGAAACGAGGCATCTCCATCTTCCAGTGGAGTTCGCTCGATCTGACTGACCCACTGCATCATCAGCGCCATTGAAGCGACCAGATCGCCTTGATCCAGCAGCGCTTCAACCACAAGTTGAAACGCCTTCGGCGAGTCGAACACGTCGACGAATTGTTGCCAGAACGCGATGTCGCCGGCTGCTGCCCCAGCCTTATGCCAGGCGCTCAGTGCACTCGCCACCAGGTCTGTCGAAATCCTCACTTCCTTGCCGACCAGATGCTTCACACCGCTGACCGAAGCAGTGGCAAATTGATCCCACCAACCAGCCAGGCAATCCATCGTACCGGAAAAGAGCTCTTCCTGATGGGCGTCGTCACGCGCGGCAGCCTCGGTCCAGGCACGTGAGTAAAGATCGAGCGTCTGTTCGACAAGATTAATCAGGTCGTCGACACGAAAATCGCGAATCGAATTTTCCAACGCGGGAAACAAGCTGAAATTGCCGCCAAAACCGACTACATTCCAGGGATCCACCAGCGCCCCGCAATGAATGCCCCGTTCGATCAGATCTTCGATTTCCAGCAAGCATTCGGCAACGCGGGCCATCTCACCTGCTTCGATCGCGTGGTGCCCGGCCGTCAGTCGACAGTAGATTTGCGACAACAGGCGGGCCGATGTCACCTGGACTGTGCGGGCCTGGCGGAGGGCCACTTCGGGATATCCCATGCGGGCAAATGTTTGGGCTAAGTGCACATGCTGTAATTGTTTGGCCCGCCGCCGTGCCAGCTCCTGGTTCAAATGCTGTCGGGCTTTGCCAAACGGCTGACGAGTACGTTCGGCCTCAACACGAAGCCGCTCACCATGCACACCGTCCATTTGCTCCAACAATTGTTTGTAGAAACGGTCCCGGTATCCGGCGATGTGAGGCAATAACGTGGCTAAAGAAACGTCCGAGCCATGGCAATTGGGGCCATTGCCGCTCGTGCCAGAAGCCATCAACATCGTGCCGGCCAGGACCGTCGCGGCCTCAAACATCAGTTCCTGTCGATCGTACGTGGTTGGTGGCTGGAAGGTTGACTTGTTTCCTCGGCCGAGGTCGCTCGACCGCCTGGCTTCCACGGTCCCCCCTTCGTGTGATATGCCCAGTTGCTCGACGCGAGTGAGCAACGAATCGAGTGCGATATGCTGCAGAATAAACCGCCGGTAGTTTCCCCGATTGTCAATCGCGTGGGGATCCCAGTGACCAAACTGGTAGTTGGGTCGTTTCCCCGCGGGGTGATCGAAGTCGTAGGCCCGCGGATCGAGGGCCACCTCCGACAGGAGATCGGGATCAAACCACGCCTCGTGGAGCAGGTCGGCATCGGTTTTGTGCAGGATTTCAAAGGTCGTGCTAATCAGTTCCTCGTAAGGACCACGGGCAAAGCCAACACGCTCAATGTAGAGTGGTATCGGTCGGACCCATTCGTGCTTGTAGGGCTCCATTGCCGATTCCGATTCGAGCACGGCTACGGGACGATATCCGATGTGATCGTTTAACTTCTGCATGGCCCCGTCGACGATGCGTTCCGTCTCTTCCCATGGCCCACCTTGGACCAGGATCGCCTCAAAGGCGCGACCCATAAAAAATGGCCGCCACAACTGGCTGTCCTTTTGGTGCTCCAAAAGGTCGCGATGAAACTGACGGTAGACCGGCAACAGGTGCTTGATCAACAACTTGTTGACTGCCCGGGCCTGGGTCACGTCGGCAAAAGCACATTCACTGGCAGCCAATTCATCGATCCGCCGGGAAATCGACTGGCAGAGTCGGCGCGCTACGCAATCCTCACCACGGTCGGCGTCCCTCTCGATCTGGCAAAACAGCTGGTTGATGTTTGCCAGGAACTTGTCATCGCTCAATCCGCTTGAAAAATTCAGGTAGCCGACCACCTCTTGAAGTAGCTCAGTGAAACCCAGATCCGATTGAAGAGGTGTGGTGTTCATTCGTATTCGCTTACCGAGTGCCTTCCATACTCTAAAGGATGGATCATGAGATGGTCTAGCGGGCGAAAAGGAATACCGCCCGCCACAGTGAGAATCCCTGCCCGACAGTCAGCATCCGTGCCCGGAAGATGCCCGGTTTTATGCGACACAATGACCGTTGAGCCCTGTATCCCTGACCGGTTCACCTCGTCAAAGGTGCTGTCCTGGGTACCCGCCAGAGGGTGCAATTCGTTTTTCCACCAAGTACAATGATAGAATCAGCTGCCGTTCGTACGTGGAGAAACTTCCTGATGGTCGCATCCAGAACGCTTGTGGCGGTCGCCACCGCGCTTTTCACAACCACATTGCTCGTCACCATTCAATCTGCGGATGCCATTCCTCTGGGGGGAGACTTAGTACCCCGCGAGGTCGCCCGCCGGCATGGACTGAACCGTGCCTGGTTCAGGCAAATTGAACTCAATCCCGCATACAGCCAGATTACCGATTGGAAACTTGACCATAACGAGTTCTTTGTCGTCACCAACGTCGGCCTTGTGCAAGGTATCGATGTCAACACAAGCGACAGCTTGTGGGTTGCGCGAATTGGTAACCCGAATTACCCATCGCTCGGACCGTCGGTCGATGCAACCCGTGTTGCGGTCATCAATGGATCGACGATCTACGTCCTAAACCGCAAGACCGGGCGACTGATGTTTGAAAAACTCATTGAGGGAGCTCCAGGTGCTGCTGCTGTACTCTCGAAAAATGTTGTCTTTATTCCTCTCTTGGACGGTCGCATAATCGGATACCCGCTGGACGACTCGCCTCCCTTTCCTTGGTTTCACCAATCTGTCGGACACGCCATGCTCCCACCGGTTGTTACCCCTGACGGATTGGTCTGGGCGACCAGTTCCGGGAACCTTTACTCGGCCAGTGGACCCGACCCGGAAGTCCGCTACAAAATTGAAACACGCGGCCCATTTGCCGGAACTCCAAGTTATTTCGATCATTCAATCTACGCGGTCTCTGCCCTTGGCCGACTGTTTTCGATCGATGAGTCAACTGGTAAAGTCCGTTGGAAATTCGTGTTGGGATACCCATCACAAAGTCCAGCCGTGGTGATCGGCGATGCAGTTTATTTAACTTCCAACCAACCGGCACTCTTCTCCGTGGAACGAGCAACAGGTGTGCTGGCTTGGAAATTGTCCGGTATTCGCCAGTTCGCCATGGCCACGAGTCATCACGTCTATGGACTCGACTTTGCAAATCGGTTGGTGATACTGCAAAAACAAAATGGCGCTCCACTGAGCCACTTGCAATTGGATCCCGATGTGCGGGTGGTGCTTAACGACCAGAGTGATCGGCTCCTGCTGATCTCCAATACTGGTACCGTACAATGCTTCCACGAATTGGGAGCCGCACAGCCAACCTACTACGGCGACCAACCCACCAAACCTGCCGAAGGCGACGCGCAACCACCTGCGGACCAGCCAACCCCGCCACCAGCCAAAGCAGCTCCCAAGGAGATTGAAGAAGATCCGTTTGGCGGCGATTCTGGTGATGAACCAGCCGACAACATGGAAGACGATCCGTTTGGCGGTTTCGACGATCAGGAAGACGAAAACCCATTCTCTTAACCATCGGAGGCGCGCAAAGCTGCTCCGCTCCGGTTCCCGCTTTGGATGGGGTCGATGCGTTTCTTGACTTCGGCAACCCCGTAAAAAGCCCGAAAAACCGCCCTCTAAATTGGACGGCGTTGCTGATCGTCTGTGTCACGCCAACAATCAGGCTGAACCGCTTCCGCGGGGCAATCTTGGCGGCGATTTCGCGAACAACTCGCTGTTTGCCGTCGTCCCGGGACTTCGACACCGGCAGTGGCGATTGGCCAAACCGCGCTCCCTGGCTTGCAAGAACCACTTGGTCGCGTGGTAAGTAGTTGCTTGAAATTTCCGCCGCGGCAGCATTGTCGTTGAAACTGAACCAACCCAACCACCGCACTCGTCACCATCGGCTCAAGAAAATGCAGCAAAAACTCCGTATGCGAACCAAGCGACTGTCACCCAATCACAAGGTTAATATACGCACCTTTCGGTGTTTCCCCCAGGTTGTCCAAAAGATGGGGCCGCTTCCCGTTTGCTTCTTATCCAGTCAATACCTGTGAACTATTTCGCCCATGCACACCGATTCTTGCTGTCAGGCAACCCCGACCCCTACTTTCTTGCCGGAACGGCAGTGCCTGACTGGCTCAACGTCGTGGCACGCCGCACCCGATGCCGTCCTCGCCATGTCGAGCCTTATTTGCAAGACGCCGACCCGACTACGGGCGCCCTCGCCCAAGGCATCGTCCAACATCATGCCGACGATCGCTGGTTTCACGCGACGCGGGCGTTCAACGAACTCTCCATTGCATTCGCCCAACAAATCCATGCAACGCTGGCTGATGAAAGTGACCTGCGACCCAGCCTGCTGGGCCATATCGTGGTCGAGCTTTTACTTGACGCAGAACTCGTTTCCGCCGACCGGTCGTTACTCGATGACTATTATGTTGCGATTGATTCAGTGGATGCAGAACGCGCGGCGGCCCTGGTCGGCATGATGTCGGGTCGCCCGGTGGGAAACTTAGCCGAATTCATTCCCCGCTTCGTCGACATCCGGTTTTTAGCGGATTATGGCGAGGATATGCGTCTCTGCTATCGAATCGACCAGGTACTGACCCGCGTAAAACTACCCTGTTTGCTAAATCAATTTAAGGCGCTCTTGCCGCGATTTCGAGCCGCAACACGGCAGCACCAGTCGGCCCTGCTCAATCCCAACGGGTGAATCCTGCTTGCCCGTCCAGGTTTTTTGCGAAAGCATCCGACTGCTTGGACCTGGGGTCACGATCTTCCTGTTGGAATTGAGTTTCTCGCAGGATTCGTTCTTTGCGAAAACGTTGCTAGCACGTGTCTCTCTTGTGACCAAGGTGCCTCCGGTCGTATGATTTGCAGCCATGTCTGACGACGCCAAATCCGAACCGCCCCTCTCGGCCGATCGCTTGCGCCAAGCATTTTCGCAAATGCTAGGCAAGCCTGCAGCTGAGAATTCCGACCCGAGCCAAGCCAGCATTCCAAACAACGCGTCATCACTTGCTGCTGGCGAGCAGGATTCGAGTGGAGTGAACCCGCGCTCGATTGTTGAGGCGATGTTGTTTGTCGGACAACCTGATGCCCGGCCACTTTCTGCTCGTGAAATGGCTGCCCGTATGCGAGGAGTCAGTCCAAACGAAGTTGACATGGCGGTTGAAACCTTAAATCACATCTATGAAGAAGCCCGTGCGGCTTATGAGATATCGCATGTTGCAGAGGGCTACCAGCTGGGACTGCGCCGCGAATTCGAGCGAATCCGCGACAAATTCTATGGGCGTACTCAGGAAGCCAAACTTTCGGCGGCCACAATCGAGGTACTCTCGATCGTGGCCTACCATCAACCGTTAACGCTCCAAAAAATCAACGAAATCCGCAGGGCATCAAGCGGTGGATTATTGGCATCCCTGGTCCGCCGCGAGCTGGTTGCAATCACGCGGGCCGAGGACCGACCCCACTTACCAGACTATGTCACCACCGAACGATTCTTGCGTCTGTTCCACCTTCGGAATCTTGAGGATCTACCGCAAAACGAAGAGCTGTCGGCAGCATAGGGCGTGGAATCATCCACAAAGGAGCTTGCCGCCGGCCTGAAACAATCGACATAAGGCGTGTGGGAGAGACATGTTGTGGAAAAATTATTTTTTTACCGGCTGACTACATCGTGGTTCGTCGTTAAGATGGTACATAGGGGCCAACGCATGCAAGTTCCACGGCAAACCCCCCGCTGTCCAAAACCATCCAAGTTGATCGGCCAATTTTCTAAGTAGATACTCAAGCTGTTCTCTGTGACGATCATTACGGGCGGGCAACCCCGCTCTCGATCCCCCCCTTTCAGGACCTATTTTTGACGTGATTCGTTCGTCCTTCTGACTCAGTTTTGGTCATCAATCACCAGCACGACCTAGGGCACCTCGGGCGACGTCATGGGATTGTCTTACCCAAGTCACCTTCCCAACCAGGAATCGTTGGCCTAATCAACTTGCTTCTACCGTAATGATCCATTGCCCTGACCGACCTGAAATACTTGCCCGGCTTCGAGCTGCGGCCCCATCGGTATTGCCGTCGCTACTGTTGTGCGATTTCGGCAATCTGGAACGAGAGCTTGGGCAGTTACAGGAAGCAGCCATCACCTCACTTCACTTCGATGTGATGGACGGCGTGTTCGTACCGAACTTTACTTACGGGATGCCGATTATTGCCGCGCTTCGCGATCGGACCAACTTGATTTTCGATGTGCATTTGATGATCACCGAACCTGCCGGTTGCGTGAAACATTTTCGCGACGCGGGGGCCGATGTGATCACCATCCATGCCGAGGCGGTTGACGACCCCCGTCCCGTGCTCGACAAGATTCGTCAGCTCGGCGCGGTGGCTGGCCTGGCAATCAACCCGTCGACGCCGGTCGAGGCAATCGAATCATCCCTTCCAAATTGTGACGTAGTTCTCGTGATGAGTGTTGAAGCCGGGTTTGGCGGACAATCGTTCAACGAAGTGACACTTGAGAAGCTCAAACAGCTTTCGGCGGTATCGGGCAGCGATCCGCTACTCGAAATCGATGGCGGGATCAATGCAACGACCATTGGACGTTGCGCGGAATCGGGTGCACATCTTATGGTTGTGGGCTCGGCGATTTTTAACGCGCCGGATTACCAGAATGCTATCGGTGAACTGCGCGACGTCGCAAAAGGTGCGATTGGTATCTCAGGCAATTAATCTCCCCCGGGGCGAAGAATCCTTCAACATTCGCGTTAAAAGATGTTTCGAATTATCTTGATCCGGTCGGGTACTACTGAATACGACGAACAGGGTCGCATTCAGGGGACACTCGATATACCGCTCAGCAAAGATGGTCGTCGCAAGACCGATGAAGTCATTCTGACGCTCTCGGACGAATCGATCGCCGCGATCTACACCAGCCCCTGCCAGTCGTCCAAACATGTCGCCAAGGCTTTGGGCGATGCCAAAGAACTCAAACCCAAGACTCTGGAGAAGCTCCAGAATCTCGACCACGGTCTGTGGCAAGGAATGTTGGTAGAAGACGTCAAAGTAAAACAGCCCAAGGTTTATCGACAATGGCAAGAACAGCCCGAGACGGTTTGTCCGCCCAATGGAGAAACGGTCTGCGCGGCAAAAGCTCGAATTGCCAACGTGCTCATCAGGCTGGCCAAGAAATACAAGAATGGTGGGCAGATTGCAATCGTGGTTCCTGAGCCACTTCATTCACTCTGCCGACATGTCCTGCGGCGTGACGCGCTGGGAGATCTCTGGCATGCCACCCCTGGTAAAGAGACTCCCGCCTGGGAGCGGATCGACGTAACCCCGGAACTTATCGGTGCACGGTAAGGTCGATCCGCCGATGCGGGTGGAAAAACCAATCCGGCGATTGTTAACGCATATGTCGTCTTCTCAGGTGCGATTCCTGTGGGCTGCAGACGCCTCAACTGATATCATTTGATTATGGCCACCAGCGACGCACCGATCACGACCGCATCGACCAAGCCCCACCGCGAAAAACGGGGGGTACCGAGTGGCCTCTGGATACGATGCCGGGATTGCGGCGAAACCATCTTTCGCAGAGAAGCCGAGCGCCGTATGAACGTCTGCCCGGAGTGTGGCTATCACATGTATCTCTCGGCGTGGGACCGGGTGCGATGGGTACTCGACGAAGGCACGTTCAACGAATGGGACGCCAACTTAGCACCGACCGACCCGCTGGAATTCCACGACAAAAAAGCATATGCCGATCGCCTCCGAACCGAGCAAGAACGGACCGGTCTGCGCGATGCGGCCCTGACCGGCGACGGCATGATTCGCGCTCGCCGTGTGGCCCTGGGTGTGACGGACTCGGCTTTCATCATGGGGAGTATGGGCTCTGTCGTTGGTGAGCGGCTCACACGACTGATTGAGCGAGCCACGCAAGACAAGCTGCCACTGATCATTATCAGTGGATCGGGTGGCGGTGCCCGGATGCATGAAGGGATCCTCTCGTTGATGCAAATGGCCAAGGTTTCCGCAGCGCTGGCCCGCTACGATCAGTGTGGGGGCCTGTTTGTTTCGGTACTGACCAACCCAACCATGGGTGGGGTGGCCGCCAGCTTTGCTTCACTGGGGGACCTTATCTTCGCCGAACCCAAAGCGCTCATCGGCTTTGCGGGACCACGAACCATAAAAGCCACCATTCGCTTGGAACTCCCCAAAGGATTTCAGACGAGTGAGTTTTTGCTCGCACACGGCTACATTGACCGTATTGTCCGGCGCAAGGATCTCAAGAGCGAAATTGCTCGGGTCATCGACTACTGCGGGAAATAGTGTGGTTTGCAGACCACATCCGGCACGACGGGATCCCGGCCATCAACTGCTGCCTTTCTCCGACGATGGAAGTCGCCGTCGATTTTGACCCGCGTGCCGATTCGGTCTTCACACCTGTGCTTTTCACCACAACTGGCTTTCTTGCCTCCCCACACCCAACAAAAGTATCATAGAAACAGGCGGGGCAATTACGGAGCAGAACACTCGTGCGAATCGGACAATTCTTCAAATCAATGCTGGATGGGGATCGCGTCGATATTGCAAGACGTTACGAGATTCTCCGCGAAGCCATCTCCGGAACTATGTCGAACTTCCACATGGCCCGCGACCGCCAAACCGATCAAGTGGTTGGCTTGAAGATCCTCAACAAGCAAAAAACCGCGGCATTTGAGGCACGTTTCCGTGGGCTGAAGAAACCAACCGAGGGCGAAATTGCCACCGCAATCACCCATCCCCATGTTGTCAAGACACACTTCCACGGATTGACGACCGAAAACGAACAATTCCTGGTGATGGAGTATCTTGACGGTCCGGGGCTGAACTCGCTTTTGATCGGACGGAGTGACCTGCTGGACGGCAACCGACTGATTTTAATCCGCCAGGCAGCTGAAGGGCTCGAAGCAGTCCATCAAGCCGGTTTCATTCACCGCGATATTTGTCCACGCAACTTTGTGTGCCGGCCCGACGCCGCATCCATGACCATGATCGATTTCGGGCTCTCGGTCCCAGCCGAGCGGCAATACCTGCTCCCGGGTAACCGCACGGGTACCCCGAATTACATGGCACCCGAAGTCGTCCGTCGCCGCTCCACCGACCAGCGGCTCGATATTTTCGCCTTTGGTGTCTCGATGTACGAATTGTTCGTGTTCGATTTGCCGTGGCAACGTGGTACCGATGGCCTGGCTGCGATGGCGCACGGCATGACACCCCCTCCGCCAATCCATCACTTTTACCCAAAAATCGACCGCATCCTCGAAGCGGCTCTCCTCAAATGTATTGAGGCCAACCCAGAAGATCGCTTCTCCTCGATAACCGCGTTTCTCAGAGCAATTCGGTCCATCAAGCACGAAGATGTTGAATTCGAGTCCTCGTTATGATCAAATGTGCCGGTCGGCTGTTGTGTCCAAGGTTATCCTGAAGTTTTGATCATCCATTCAGGTTGTGGCAAACCGAAACCCTGCAATTTTACTGACAGCTCGTTACACCACCGTTGCAGCAAGGACCAGCAGCAAATAAGCGGTTGTCACGAACAGTCTGTTGTTGTTGCCACGCTCAATATTTCCGTTGCACGGAAAACTTTTGCTATGATCGTTCGCCTCTTCTTTGCCGCGGTGCTTTCGGCCGTTCTTGTATTTGCCTGGAGTTTCCTGTTTTGGACGGTTTTTGGTGCAAGTACCCACTTAATGGTTCCACTGCCTTCCGAAAATCATCTGATCGCCGAATTGCGGCAAGCCGGTATTGCGAGCGGGATGTATCTCTACCCAGTGCCCGTCGATACAAACAACCAGGAAGCGACGGAAGTATTCAACCAGCAACACCGTGATGGACCGCTACTGCAACTTGCTTACAAAGCCGATGGGGCCCCCCCCATGTCGACCGAACAAAATGTCTCACGTATTACCCACTACTTTGCCGTTGCCCTTATTGCCGGTGCAATCCTGGCAATGGCCCGCAACGCACTGTGCAGTTACTGGCACCGCGTAGGCTTCGTCTTGTTGTTGGGACTCTTCGCGACGGTGTGGCTCACTTGGGGCAACGCGATTTGGTGGTACCATCCCTGGATCTTCGCAATCGGCTTGATGCTCTATGAACTTATCGTTGCTCTCTTGATGAGCTTGGTTCTCGCTGCATTCATCAAGCCAACTCTTCAGCCCAGTGAACCACCCCCGTCGACCTGACTGCCACATCCCGAATCGAGGGTAAGGCAATTTCGAACCCATGTGCGGGATCTTGACTCGCGCAAGTCCTTGAACTTCATGATTCGGCAGTGCCCACAGCGAACGAAACCTTACGCGAGCCGACGAAATAGCTGCCTGACAAGTTGTGCGTTGACCAGTCGAGTTTCACCTGTTGAGCCTGGCGAAGCGATCCGCAGCCTCGCCCCAGCGGTCAGCCAGGCCAACCTGAGGCTCAAACATCTTGACCGGAAAGCTGGCGCGGACCACGTCGCGAGCCTGTGCGTGATCGGCAACCTCCTTCGCCGTTTGCACTTGGACCAACAAGTTGCCAATGGCCGTTGCTTCAACTGGCCCGGCGATAACAGTCCGTCCACACGCATCAGCAGCCATCTGATTCAATAATTCATTTTGAGATCCGCCTCCCACAATATTTATCGTCTCGATCGTATTGCCAGTGAGGGTTTCAATCATGTCAAGCACCTCCCGATAGCAAAGTGCCAGGCTCTCCAAGGCACATCGGATCGTTGCCCCATGCGATTCAGGCACCGGCTGGCCCGACTGTCGGCACAACTGGGCAATCGTCTCTGGCATGTTGTCCGGTGCCACCAACCGGGGGTCATTCGGATCGATCACCGATGCCAAAGGTTCCGCGGCGGCCGCTTTGGCGATCAATTGGGCCCAGTCCAATTTGATACCATCCCGCTGCCAAATGCGGCCACATTCCTGCACGAGCCACATTCCCGTGATGTTCGTCAACAGCCTTGTTGTGCCGCCAATACCTGCTTCGTTCGTAAAGTTCCAGCGGGCAACTTCGTCGTTGATAATCGGTGCTTTGGTTTCAACACCCATCAAACTCCAGGTGCCACTACTCACGTAACACCAGTTGGGACCCCTTCGATCAAGTCCGCCCGCCGAATTGCTCGCCGGAACTGCATAGACCGCACTGGCGGTGTCATGGGTACCCGGCAAGACAACATCAACCCCGGTAAGATTCGTTTCGGCAGCCACGTGGGGAAGCAGGGGACCCAACTTGGTTCCAGGCAACACGATTTCACCCAAAATCGAGGTCGGCAAGCCAAGCCGTTCTAACAGGTTGGTTGACCACGACTGGCTTCGCGGGTTGTAGAATTGGGTCGTCGATGCATTGGTCTGTTCAATCGCTTTCTCGCCGGTGAGCAACCAGTGCAGCAGGTCCGGAATCAGCAGCAACGATTCGGCTGCCTCGAGCATTGGCGAGCCCGATAGCTTCGCGGCCAGGAGCTGATAAAGTGTGTTGAATTCCAGAAATTGCAACCCGGTTTCCGCGAAGATCTCGTCCCGGGGAACCCGTGCAAACGCCTGCTCAAACATCCCTGCGGTACGCCGATCGCGATAGGCAACGGGATTACCCAACAACTCATCGCCATGGCCCAGCAAACCGTAGTCGACACCCCAAGTGTCGATGCCAACGCTCCTGATTTGGCTGCCGTATTTGGCCGCCGCCCCGCGGAGACCCTCTTGAATCTGACTCCAGAGCCCCAATAGATCCCAATGCAGCGAGTCACCCACCCGCACAGGACCGTTCTGAAAGCGGTGCAACTCATCGAGCTGAAGTCGCCCATCCTGAAGAAGTCCGGCCACGACACGGCCACTGGAAGCCCCCAGATCAACCGCCAAGAAGACTTTTGCCGCCATCTGAAATCTCCTTTCTCAATTGGAATTTCGCCGAATTGGCCATATTGGACCGCAAAACATCACCTGCATGCTTCTCGACACGGCGTCTCACCCTTGACCGGCTAAGTCCGCCCCACGTCCATGCTGGCATCCTGGCTGGCGACTGGTGACACGTCAAGTCCCAGATAAGTCTTGTCCCAGAAACGACTTGTGAAAATCAGCCTCCGAGAACTCCCAGGCCGCAAGTCCTTGTAAGGTCGTGAGAAGCGAAGGGGGGAAGACCCTACCGGTCCGACCACCGCCGGCGGACCGTTCCGGTGGTCAAGAGGCGAACCCGAAATGACCGATATGTGTCAAACAGAGGGATAGTTGATTTAGTTGACCAAGTTAGATAACTTTATTAGTAGGACTCGAATCGATGGGTGCCGTTTCAAAGCCTTTCGAACGGACCGACCAACGACCTCCGCGGGACCTGCCGCAGCTTCGTTTGGTAGTCCCCGAAAGTCCGACCGGGGCCGTAGCAACTCCGCAACCAGTACCAACGCACTCCAGCACAATGACCGATACGCAAACTGCCAATTCGCTTCCGCAGCATGCCGAACTGGCAACTCCCCTGGAACCGACGGCGGAGTTGTTGGAAGAATTGAAAGAGGCCAGCCGCAGTCTGGAAACGGCAACGCCCGAAGCCATCATTCAATGGGCAAGTGACCGATTTGCGCCGCATCTGACCATGGCTACTGCATTTGGTCCAGAAGGATGTGTCATTCTTTCAATACTTTCTCGCGTGGCACCTGCGACTTACGTATTCAACCTCGAAACGGGATATCAATTTCAGCAGACCCTCGATTTGCGCGACCAGATTGCAGAAAAGTATGGGGTCAAAGTAGATATGCTGAAGCCGGAGCTTTCGGTACCCGAGTACGAGGCGATGCACGGCGGGCCACTTTACAATTCCAATCCAAACCAGTGCTGTTTCGATCGCAAGATCACAGTGTTGCGACGAGCGGTTGAGGGCAAACACGCCTGGATGAGTGGCATTCGTCGCGATCAGAGTTCCGATCGGGCCAAAATTTCCACGGTTGCTTGGGACAGCAAGTTCAATCTCGTCAAGGTCAGCCCCTTGGCCAATTGGGTCAAGCAAGACGTGTGGAAACGCATCACCGACGAAGCAATTCCCTACAACCGGTTGCATGATCAAGGCTATCCAAGTGTTGGCTGCTGGCCCTGCACCCATGCCGTGCCGGATGGTGACCACGATGAGCGGGCGGGTCGCTGGAGCGGCACGCAGAAGACCGAGTGCGGCCTGCACTCGCTGGAGGCCGACGGTAGCGGCATCTAGTCATCGCCACAGGGAACACTGAAAGTTGCCTGACGCGAGCCCTGCAGATTGCGAAAGGGATTGGTCCAGAATCAACCCGCTAGAATCAGGCCGTTCTCGCTACCGGCCCAGCCACCTGAGTCCAACATGAAACTATCTGCCCGAACCGAGTACGCCTGCCTGGCGGTTATGTATCTGGCCGAGAATTGGTCAGCGGCTGCACCTGTACAAATCCGTCGCATTGCCGAAGAGCATGGTATTCCGGCGAGGTTTCTGGTGCAAATTCTGTTGCAACTGAAGGGGGTCGGTTTGGTGACCAGCATTCGTGGCGCTGGTGGTGGATACCGGCTCAACAAAGCACCTACCGAGATCACATTGCGGGACGTCATCGAAACTATGGAAGGTGATGACTGGCCATCCACCAGTTGCGACAAATCGTCACCGCTGGGCGAAGCCCTCCTCAGTTTCCGGCAGGAGCTTTGCCGCACCCAGCGCGAACGCCTGGAATCGATTTCACTCGCTGAACTGGTTGAACAAGCTGCGGTGGATGCCGAACCCATGTGGTACATCTAAATGAGTTCCCGTGCCTTGAACGATGTGCTCATTACCGGCCTGGGCGTAGTTTCGCCAATCGGCCTGGATCGCCAGGCGATTTGGCAAGCCATCGATTCAAAAACCAGTGGCGTGGCGTCGTGGCCCGAAATGGCCGAAGCTCGCTGGATGGCGCCCTATTGTGGGGCTGTCCGCAATTTCGATGGCAAGGCGTTCGTGAAACCGCGGAAAAGCCTCAAAATCATGTGCCCCGAAATGCAGTTCGC